>Ga0209251_1000072_pt1 | contig 90787 bp, 60 predicted proteins | sample SaaInlV_100m_DNA_6_FD_184665 | JGI IMG/M metagenome (GOLD analysis project Ga0209251, IMG submission 184665) | Marine microbial communities from expanding oxygen minimum zones in the Saanich Inlet - Saanich Inlet SI073_LV_10m_DNA (SPAdes) (version 2) | ecosystem: Environmental > Aquatic > Marine...
GAATGGATGTTGATGAGATACAAGTCAACGCTATGAAAACAAAAAAAGAACTTTCATTCACCAATGGATGGAATAAGGTTCCAGTATTTACGGATGCTGAAGGCACTGTAGTGGTTGATTCCACTCCAATTATGTCATACATTGATGACAAATACAACCAAGGTAAACTTTCCACTGGAAAGGGTAATGAGCGATATGACAACATGTTGGACCATGTTGACAATGCGTGGAAAAGTGCTACAATTCCAATTCTCTATGGCTCGCTTGGATCTGCTTTAAGCACCACTCGACGGGTATCAAAACTTGAGAAATTCGGATTTATTTCCAGACGGCTCTATGCATGGGCGGGATTTCCGATCATGTGGGGCATCATCGCTCGCAAACGCGTAAAGAAAGACGGAAGAACCCCGAAGAAACTGTGGCATGATCTTCTAACAGAATATACTGAATCATTTGAAGGAAAGGATTTCTTTGGTGGTAATCACCCTGACCTCGTTGACTTTGCAGCATTTGGCTACATGCGCTCAGTATCACCATTCAAGCAATTCAGACTCTTGGAAGAGCATGAAAATGGAATGGTCTGGTATCGCAAAATGGAACAACATCTCAACTGAAGTGATTCTTTGGATTCAATCTCTGTGAATAAACTTGATTTCAAGCGCGTTCCCCAAGGAAGCTCCTTCCTGGGAAGTGATAAGGGTGGTTGGATTTATGCGAGCCAGCGACCACGATATGAAGTCCAATTACCTGATTATTACATTCTTGAACATCCAATTACAAGGGGTCAAGTCGCTGGTTTACTTGGCGAAAATGAGGGTGTTGAAGATTCTGAAGAACCGATGATTGGTCTTATTGAAAGCGAGATAGAAGCCATAAGAAAACAAATCGAAGAACAACTCGATATCAGTGGATTGCCAGGTAAATGGGAAGTTCGCTCTCCATCTTTCCCAGAGTGGCATCATGCCCGAAACGAAATTCACCTCGATTCTGGAGTCGTTGAAATCTTAGGCGATGCCGCTGCTGCGAATCATCGTGGTGCCATGATGGATGGGCGAGTTCGTCCAATTGAAACCACAGGCCCGTTGCAATATCATCGATTGGCTGTAGAAATGCATCCAAAGCGGAAAGATGTTTTTGCAACCTCAAACATACCTGTCGACCGATCACTCACCAATACAGTGGTTCGATTCGTCGTCTCTCCTGTACGAGAAGCACCTGCACGTAGAGTCCCAAAGACAGCAGATTCATGGGGCAATTTCCGAACCGAAATGTTGTGGACGACATTGCTTGGTATCGTCCCCTCTTTTCTGATTCCTATTTTACGCGGATTTGACACATACGCTCTTGATGGATGGCCAAACCTTCTGTTTGGAGGACTTGTTGCTGGTTTCGTAACAGGGGCAATATGGAGGCCAAGAAGACCGACCATCTCCTTTGAAGAAGGAGTTATTCAAGAATCTGAAGACTCACTAGCAAGTGTTTCCCAGTAAGAATCCTTACGCATGGCATCAGCAACACAAATCGCTGTCATGTTAACGATGTGACGAACACCATCTTGGCGAGCTACAAGTTGAACTGGATTTTTCATTCCTTCAAGGATAGGTCCAGTCATTTCAGCATCAGCGAGTTGTTCAAGCATTTTGTAAACGATATTTGCTGAAGCAAGATTCGGAAGTACCAGAATGTTTGCTGGACCTGTAAATTCCATGAATGGATATTCTTGCTGAACGGTCGGATCGAGTGCTGTATCGGCTTGCATTGGACCATCGATCACGAGTGTTGGATCAAGAATTCTTGCTATCTCAACCGCTTCCTCAATACGGTCGCTTCTCTGAGCGCGAGTGCTTCCAAAGTTTGAGAACGAGAGCATGGCAACCTTCGGACTTACACCGAATCGTCGTGCAACCTTCGCAGTTTGAACTGCGATTTCTGCAAGTGTGCGGCTATCAGGATAAACGTTTACAGTTGCATCTGCAAGGAAAAGAAGTCGTCCCTTGATGGTTACCATGTAGCAGCCAATCAAACAATGAGCATCATCAGAAGGGCCTATTGTTTCCAAAACTGGACGCAGAACATCGCTGTAATTTCGACTTACACCTCCAACGAATCCATCAGCATCTCCAGATTCAACCATTTGACTCGCAAAATATGGACGGCTCTTAAGAAGACGTGCTGCATCCACTCTTGTGACGCCTTTGCGCTGTCTACGGTTAAACAACTTCTCCGCGTAGACTCCTTTTCGACGTTCATCTGTTCGAGGATCAATGACTTCGTATTCAAAATCGAAGTGCATTTCTTCCATCATTCGGGCGATTCGATCTTTCGGACCAAGTAAGATTGGTTTGCATATTTTTTGTTCAACAAGTTGAGCAGCAGCGCGGATAACTTTCTCATTGTCTCCTTCAGGGAATACAATTCGCTTGTTTCTTCGACGGACCTGATTGATGACACTCCGCATAATGGAGTACGTCATTCCCAATCGTGCTTCGAGTGATTCCCTGTAGCCTTGGAGTGAAAATTCTTCTTTCGTTACAGAAGTAATTCCTTCGTCAACAGCAGCTTGTGCTACTGCAGATGCCTCCCAAATCAATACACGACGATCGAATGGTTTGGGGATGATGTATTCAGGGCCATATTCCATCGTTGCACCGTCGTAAGCGGTTGAAATGTAATCTGGAACCGGTTCTTTTGCTAACGCTGCAAGCGAGCGTGTTGCTGCCATCTTCATGTTTTGAGTGATGTCTCTTGCACGCACATCGAGAGCGCCTCGGAAAATGTAAGGGAAACCGAGGACATTGTTGACCTGATTCGCATAATCAGAACGACCTGTTGCAATGATAGCATCAGTACGGACTTCGAGAATCTCCTCTGGTAGAATCTCTGGAGTTGGATTCGCAAGTGCGAATACAATTGGATTTGCAGCCATTGATGCAATCATTTCTTTTGAGACAAGTCCCCCTTTGGAAAGACCAAGAAGGACATCTGCGCCTTCCATTGCTTCAGCAAGAGTTCCGTCTGGACAATCAATAGCGAATTTCGCTTTGTATTCGTTTAATTCTCCTTTGTTAAGACGGTTGGTTGTAATAATTCCTTGAGAATCAACCATTTTGATGTTTGAACGCTTCACGCCAAGAGCGACATAGTGTTCTGCACAGGCAAACGCTGATGCCCCTGCGCCAAGAACGACGACATTGATTGTATCGAGTTCTTTCTCTTGCAATTCTGTTGCATTGAGTAACGCAGCACCGGAAATAATTGCAGTCCCGTGTTGATCGTCATGCATGACTGGAATATCTGTTGCTTCTGCAATTCTACGTTCAATTTCAAAGCATTCTGGAGCCTTGATATCTTCAAGATTGATGCCTCCAAAGGTTTTCGAGATATTGACGACAGTCGAAATGAATTCTTCGGGGTCGGTTGTATCTACTTCAATATCGAACACATCGATATCAGCAAAGGTCTTGAGAAGAAGACCTTTTCCTTCCATGACGGGTTTGCTGGCCAAAGCACCGATATTTCCAAGTCCTAACACGGCGGTTCCATTCGAAATAACTGCGACGAGGTTTCCCTTTGAAGTGTAGCGATATGCGTCCTCTGGCCTTTCAGCGATTTCAAGGCAAGGGAAGGCTACTCCTGGAGAATAAGCGAGAGAAAGTTCGTGTGCTGTTGCATGAGGTTTTGTTGGTACTACCTTGATTTTTCCACGCGGTTCTTTTTCGTGATACTCTAGTGTTTCACGACGAAGAATTTCATCTCTCTTTTTCTTCACGTTTCTATCCCCTAAATCTCTCTTGGTAGCATCAATGGTTTGAGCATTGTTCCTTGATTGGGCTTGAGGGAGGGTTTCTATTACTCGTTTTGACATTCCAATGATTGTAAGGACTATGGGTTGCTTGCTCTTGTTGAGGTTTGAGGAGAGAGCATGCGTTCGAGAATCATTGCAACAATTGGCCCAGCAAGCGATGAGGTTGAAACCCTAAAACAGATGATTCAAGGAGGCATGGATATTGCTCGACTCAATTATTCCCATGGCGATTTCAAGGGCAAGGAACAAACGATTCAGAACATTCGAACTGCTGAAACTGAGACAGGGAGGTATGTCGGGCTATTAGCTGATCTCCCTGGTCCAAAACTACGCCTTGGAACCTTTGAAGGTGAAGTCGTCTTGGAAAGAGGTGAACTTGTCGACCTCCATTGTGGCGTATCAAATGGCTTACCGACACAAGCCAATACTATTCTCGGAGAGCCTGTCAAGACATTGCCTGTCGAATGGGACGGTTTATCCAAAGATTTGCGCACAGGCGACCCCGTTCTCTTGTCAGACGGATTGATCCGATTGGAGGTTCTGTCTGCTCCAGAACATGTTGGAGAAGTTGTTCGATGCCGTGTTGAAGATGGTGGAATCCTAACTGAGCGAAAAGGAATAAACGTTCCAAGAACATTGGTGAAACTCCCTGCTGTTGGTCCACACGACCTTGATTGCCTAGAACATGCGCTCTCTCAGAATGTAGATTTTATTGCAGTCTCCTATGTTCGTAGTGCAAGCGATCTAACACCAGCACGCGATCGAATCATTGCTGCTGGAGTCCACACGTGGATTGTTGCCAAGATTGAACATCCTGCGGCTCTAGAAGAGTTGAATGAAATCGTTGAGGCTGCTGACGTGGTCATGGTTGCAAGAGGAGATTTAGGTGTGGAAATACCACTTGAAGAAGTCCCTGCTGCTCAAGAAAGAATTGTTTCTGCATGTCTCGAACGCGGCACACCTGTCGTTGTTGCGACACAAATGCTCGAGAGCATGGTCAGCCACGCAAGACCTACACGGGCAGAAGTGACTGATGTCGCAACTGCAATTCGTCAGCATGTTAGCGCAGTTATGCTTTCTGGAGAAACTGCTGGAGGACAACATCCAGTGAAAGCGGTTGAGACGATGGCACGAATTGCTGAGACTGTTGATGCATCAACAGCAGGGCTTCCAGAACCACCTGCTTTAGCGGCCTATGTTTCAACTCGTGTCATCGCTGGTGCAGCCGTCGATATTGCGAGAGAAACGAAGGCAAACCATCTCATTGTTGCAACCGAACATGGCAATGCTGCTCGCTTAATGGCTGCGCATCGTCCAAGAATTCCGATATATGCAATGACAAATCGTGTACGAGCTGCACGCCGAACAACCATTTTACCTGGTGTTGAAGGGTTGCTCGTTGAAGAAAAATCGAGAGCAAGATCTACTGTTGCAGAGGCTGTTCGGTTGTTATATGAACAGAAAAAAATCAAACCCAATGAGAAGATTGTTGCTATTTCAGGCTCGCCTCAAGCAATCAGCGGCAGGACCTCCACTGTCCGGTTATTACAAGTGCAAAAAGATGGGGAACTCTCAGATTTGGAGTGAAGCCTTGTTCTGTCAAACAGACACCGCATTCAAATAGTGAAAAGAACGCATTAGTACACATGAGCGAAGCCCATATCGAATCATCTCGTCGGCGACGAGCGATGTTTCTGACTGCACTGATGCTGATATCATCGTGGTCCCTTGCCCTCGCTGCTGTTCCAATCGCGTCTGCTCATGAAACACAAGATGGAATCTCATGGCCGCTTTCGGGCAGTAATGACACCGGTTGGGTTCAACTCAATGCCACGGTTGGAGCAGATCCAATCCTCAGCAGCCAAGCAACCGCAGATTGGCTACTTGAGTTCGCCCCAGGTGCAGAAATCTCCAATGCTTCCCTGCAAATCCATGTCAATGGATCTGATGGATTGATGATTGATCAACCACTTCTCGTAGCCAACGACATCGGCGTCAATCTTTTCGATTGGAGAGGATTAGGTACTCTCGGAGCTTCTGATTCCTTTGATGGCGCAAATCCATATTCAGACAGACTCTCTCCAAACAGCGCAAGTGGCGCAGGATGGACGGTCCCCTCGAGTGCAACGATTACCGAACTCGCTTTCGAAGCGCTCGCTCCAGTCGACCCAGTAACTTCCTTCACTCCGATAGCCATCCCTATCACATCCTATGCCCAACATCCTGTCGATGGACAACTCTATCTAGCAACCGGCGAAACTGTTCTCGTATTCGATGCTACAAACAATCCGGCAATCATTGATTTTTATGACTTTAATGAGCTCGAAACAGAATCGTCTCTGGGAGCAATAGCAGATATAGCCATAGGGCCAAACGGTAACCTTCACATTGCGTTTGGACAACCTTCAGAATTTAGGATGATTTCTGCAACAAATGGTACTGTTAGTGCTGGTTTAGCCTCGTTCCCTGCAGGAGACATCGAGGCTTTTGAAGTCCTCAGTTCAGGCATTTATGCAGCAAATACTGATGGCGATTTGTACACATTCGATTCAACCTCTTCTACTTGGAATCTTATCCTTTCATCTTCAACATCAAGCGCTGTCTATGATCTTCACGAAGAAAACAATGTCCTCTATTTAGCAACTGATAACGGCGTAGACAGATATGATTTGTCAAACAATCAGGCATTATCTTCTTGGAACTCAGGAAACGTACTTCATAGCGATACAATTACACAAATTACATCGGCAGGAAACCAACTGCTCTTTTCCTCTCCAGACAACGGGCTTGCCCGGTTTAATTGGAACTCGGGCTTCTGGCTTGCAACATGGAATGATGGAAACTGGCTCGCTTCGAATACAGTTTCCGGTGCGCAAGCATATCAAGACACACTTCATATCATGAGCGGAGACCAACTTCATCGCTACGATCTTTCAACAGGTGTTTTCGGAACCTCAATCGATCTAAGCCAAATGAACCTTACAGAAAACGATGCGAACATGATGATGCCCTGGTCACCTGTCGGTGCTCGTGCTCCATCAGCAATGATGCATGCTATGACTGACGGCAGTCGTCTTGTCCTCATCAACGCTACAATGCAAAGCACAATGCAACGGGAAATTGTCATCGCTAGTGGACCATCCAGTTACACAATGACCGATGCTCTCGAGCACGATGGAATACTCTACGTGGCAGGATACACATCTGAACAAGTGGATCGGTTCGATATTGCAAACTCACTTTGGCTAACTTCAATCGACACAGGCGATATTATCACAACTCTTGGTAAGGCAGGAGATACTATCCTTGCTGGAACCGCCAATGATGGAGTGTTCCTGATTGAAGATGGGGCAATTCGAGCCAGTGTTCCTGCGGGCAGTGACACTCCCAATCCATCGATTCTATCTTTGGCGGCAGCAGGAGACTGTAGCGATGTTCAAGGGTGTAACATCATATCCACTCAATCTGGTGGAGTGTACAGAATAGATGCAGACTCGACAGCTGTTGGTTCGGCAACTCTTCTCAGTGAAGGTAGCATGATAGGTCAAGATATTGCGATCTATGCCGGCATATGTTACGTAGCAACAACTGATGGGCTTCTTCGATATGAGATTGTTAACGATACATTCCTTGCTCCTTGGGGGTCGACTGGCGTCAATGGTGTCGACAATGCTCCTGTGGCAGTCATAGGAGACATTGTTCACATGGGCTTGGCCGGATATGGCGTTGCACGTAAAAATCTCCTTACTGGAGAGATTTTGACACCTCTCAATACCGATACAACAAGCATGCAGACAAATACCATCTATGCTCTTGAAGCAAGTGGTAACGATTTGTGGATTGGAACAAATATCGCAGGATACATTTGGGATGGTTTTTCAGTTAGCGAAACAACAATTGGGCCACGTAGCGACTGGACTAAGCGTCCTTCGCAACATTTTGATTACGTTCTTGATGGAAATGCAATGTGGTCTGGAACAAATATCGGCGTATGCAAATACGACCTATCAGGAAACATTGCTGACTGTCTTAACGTCTACGATGGTATGCCAAACTGGGCAACATACGCAGTTGACGTCAACAGTACAACTGTCTTTGGAGGAACATTCTCAGGCGTAGGGCTCATCGAGAAGTCCAGTTTCAGTGTTGTTGATGTATGGGATGCTGGAGAACAGACAGACAATGCAGTCGTAGAAATCATCGATGATATTGCATACATTGGACTCAACGGAGTAGGAGTAGCACGATGGGACATTTCTAACAGTCAGTGGCTTACAACTTGGACAACAAGTAACGTCCTTGACAACGGAAATCAGTTCGTCACGAGTATGATTGAGGACATCAGGCCTGGATTCATTTGGATTGGCGGAGAAGATGGGTTCCAATTGATCAACACAACCACGGGAGCCGAAGCCTATGATATTGAAACTTCAAACAGCCTTTACGTTGGTAATGGTGACCCGTATGATTTGACACTGTACGGGTATACAATGTATTACCACCAAGGGGCATCAAGCGATAGCATCTATGGGATTGACGTCGGGAACTTCACTGCAATAACTCCGCTCGATGCTGGCCAAGAGGTCAACGAAAACGGTGGCGATGTTGTTAGCATGACCATTGTTGGCGACACACTTCTCGCAAGTGTTGTTTCTGGACAGTGGTGGAATGCAGATGGAAGTGGAGGAATTGCTCAATACGACTTGACTTCTAATTCTTGGAATTCTTCCATTTTGCCAGAAGGGGCAGTTGATAGGGTTACAGCATTCAACTCGTCGACTGGCCACACATGGATTTCTTGGGGAGAAATCGGACTTGAAGTCTACAGTCCAAGTGGAACAAAACTAGGCTCGTGGGATACCCTTTCTTTCCCAATTCGTGAGATTATCGAGTACGATGGTTTGATTCTGTTTGCCACCGAAGATGGTGTTGAACGATTCAACGAATCCTCTTTCCAGTGGGAAACCGCATGGACACCTGGAAACGGCCTACCTAATGCGATGGGAGATTGGATTGGTGAACTGTGGACCGACGGAACCAATCTGGTTGTAGGCTCGGCGAGCTTTGCGGGTTGGGGTGGATTCCAACGTGGCACAATTGGTCAACTCGATGCAACTGGCACGTGGACCACATACACGACTGGACAGAATGGAATACCAAATGGTTACCCGATCTCAATGAATGCATGTGGCTCGTACCTTTATGTTGGACTCTTCAATAACAACGGAGGCGTCACATACATCGACCTTGCAAACACAACTGCTGTTGGCTCGTTTACCACTTCTGTGCTAAAGAGCGGGCGAGTTGCTGCGGTTGCTTGTGACTCTGCAGATACCTTGTACGTAGGGTATGATGCTGACAACCAACCAATTTCGAAGTACGACACTACTCAATCCGCATGGATTACTGAAATTACAACAAATGGAAATGGAATTCCCGGCGACCCAGTATGGCTTGATGCATTCAGTTATGCGGATGGTAAATTGCTCATTGGTTATGATGAAAACGGAGGCTTTGCAGCAATTTCAACGCTTGGACCAATCTCAGGCCAAGCCAGTATGCAATCTGTTGGAACTCCAGTTACCTCAATCAAATACAGCGGGAACGAATGGCTCATTGGACAAGCCGGAGGGGCAAGTGGCTATTCTCACGTTGATGTCCTCAGCTCTACTGGTTTGAACACTGAATTCGAGTTACCAGCCTTGGTGAGCGGAAACATCGAAGCAATGGTTAGCGACGGTTCTCGGATCTGGGTCTCAACATATTCTGTCACAATCAACGGGAACAGTGCAGGGCCTGGATCTGGTGGTATTTTACAAGGCACATTCAATTCCAGTGGAGGTATTGATTGGAATGAGGGATGGTCCTTATCGTTCGGTAATCAGGTAAACTCTATGCTCATGGAAGGGACCATGATTTACATCACTACACAGAACGGTGGTATGTACACTCTTGATACTCTTTCAAACGTTTTGCAAAAGAAAAATGGCGCAGTCCACGACAGTCATGATGGTATTGCATTGTACCAATCTGGAGGTGTTTCGGCACTCTTTATTGGATTGCTTGGCACAACATCAACTGCTGCTGGCGTTCAGGTTTTCGATATTGCAACTCAGCAATTCACAAGCGGACAACTCTTATCTGGGCTCCCTTCAGACAACATCCAAGGATTCGCCTTTTCGAATTCTCATGTGTATATTGCAACACAAAACGGAATCGGTCGTTGGAATTTAACGACAAATGATTGGGATAATCCATTGACGACAACAGACGGTCTGCCAACTTCAAACATCGAAGACATACGATTCATCTCAAACACACTCTATATCGCAAGCCCAAGCGGCCTAACACAATACATCCCAGCCACAGGGGCAATGAGCACAAACACCACTGCAGATGGGTTGCTCGGGAACTCTGTCTGGTCCATTGAAACCTACACAACCAGTCAAATGGGAACGTGGTTGATTCTCGGACACGATGGGGCAGGATCTGAACGCCCAGGCCTTACTGTCATCGACACATCATCAAATTCTGTTGCTGCCACTCATCGATTCGACCAACTGCCTTCCAATTACATTACATCGGTTGCTTCCGATTATGGAGGAATTCATATCGCAACTGACGTGGGACCGTTGGTTCATTACAACGGATTAACCCAAGAGTTTGAAGATGGTCTCGCAAGTTCCGACCTTCCTTCTTGGCCAATCTATCGAATGGACAGTGATGGCACGCACTTGATGATCATGGGAACTTCTGGAATGGCCATTCTCGAAGCACAGACAAGTACACATTCAATGCTCAAATCCGCATTTGTACAAAACCCAACTAACGTCGCAGTTGGAGCGAATGGATTCTGGCTGACAACTTCTGATGCTGGCTTGAGAGGATGGACACCAGCTACTGCGTTTAACGAAATGGAAACCATCAGCGTACGGTATGCAGATCCACTTAACATCGGTTTCGATTCACAATACATGGAAATAACTGATATGACTCATCCAGGGCTTCAAATCGATCTTGTGACTCAGGACAATACAGTGACTCTCGATAGTACAGTTGGAGTTGCTGGTGTACACGGGCTGCTGTTCCAAACCGTACCCCTAGTCATGACATCTCCTGTCTCAAATGCAGCCGTATGGGCGCAATCGAGTACACTAAGATATGATGCTGTTTTGGAACTTGATAACACGACAGGGGTTGAAAGTAGCCTCCAACTTGCAATCAATAACGGCCAATTACTCAATGGATCACGTATCGTTCCAATCAAACTCATTGCACCAAACAATGGAACAATCGAAGTACGACTTGTCTATGATTGGGTACGAAAGGATACGCCAGTTGAAGTTGCAGATATGTACGACAGGCCAGATGATGGTGGCGGGGCATTAACTGTTGAATGGTCTCTTGTTCACGACCCAGATTTCAATCGGTACCTCGTTTATGTTAACGAAGGACCTTGGGGTTCTTTGCCAACCGATATCGACCTCGCAGGAAGAATCATCGATAAAACTGAATCACTTCACAGTCGACTCAAGGCAGATGTAACGACAGCTAATGGCGTACCTCTTGTTGATGGAGTTGACTACTATGCTCTTGTTGTCGTCGAATACAACAACGGCAGATTTGGATTGCCGAGTCAGATTGTAGGGCCAGTTACAACAAGTAATGAAGTTCCAACTCCACCAGAATGGGCATCTGCTCAACCACTTGATGGTGGCGTAGAAGGGGATTTAGAGACTGAGTGGGCTCGTTGTTCAGCACTCGATCTTCTCGAAACCCGAATCTACACATCGACACAAGCCATGAACGATATTCTTGGGTTGTCTGTTGCCTACACCGTGTTGCCTACAGAAGGAAACCTAACCATTCTCAATCTTGATGCTGGCAAGCCATATTGGCTCGGATTCACATGCGTTGATACCAGTGGACAAGAAGATATCATGAATGCGACAATCATTGGACCAGTCGTACCAACTGGTGGAATCGATGATGGGCAAGCTCCTGCAAAACTCGAGAACGTTTGGGCAATCGACACGCCTGAAGACGAGGGTGGAAGAATAACTGTTGGATGGGACCAGAGTGATGCAGGTGACTGTGCATTTTACACTGTCTACATGATTACAGGGGTTGTCTTCGTAACACCTCCAAGTTCAGTTGCTGGATTCTCTGCTGCAACTGTAGTCAATTCTTGTCAGGAGAATTCAACCATTGTATCACAATTAGACGATTTACCGCTTATTAATGGTCTTGAATATTACATTGGTGTCGTCGCTTACGATACATGGTTGAACGCTGAATTGAACGATGTGAACATCGTTCAAGCAATACCACTCGACAATTCAGATGGGGCCTCAATGCCTCCGTCTCGAATTGAAAATATCCAAGCCTTCGATCATCCAAACGATGACGGTACTGCAATTGATGTTGTCTGGTCAATTTCTTCTGCTGATGACTTCAGTCATTACACTGTATGGGCTGCTGACAAGCCTGTTGATGACATTTCGTACCTTTGGAATGCCTATGGAGATGACCCTGCAACCTGTGGTTGTATCTCAATCGATAAGCAATGGATTGATGAAGATAAGAATCCAATTGAATTAACGCTGAATACTGCACTGTATGGAGACGCTACACAAACAGATGAGTTCTCATCGGCAGATACACCACAGTTAATTCAACCAGGAATTGAACTCTTCGTAACCGTAACTGTTCATGATTTACAAGGGAACGTATACATCGATTCTTTGTTGTCTGCAAGTGTTATTCCAATCAATAATCTAGAGGATACAACACCTCCTCCACGTCTTAATGATATTGACCTCAGCGACCGTCCTATGGATGATGGCTCTGCTCTTGAACTGGAATTTGGTCTCTCAACTGCAAGCGATATTTACCAGTATGAAGTCTACGCTGCTTCATGGTCGTTCACAAGTGTTGGTGTTGGGTCTGATGGGCCAAATGTGCCAATTATGACGCTTGACAGACTTCCAGAGTTCCCAATCAGAATTACGATCATTGCTGGTGATCTCCCAGTACTTCCAGGGCAAGAGACATGGGTGGCTGTCGTGGCTGTAGACTCTTCTGCAAATGTGCATAAAACCGATTTGACCGTTGTTTCCTCACAATCAATTGACGATGGAATCACTGATCCTGGTAACTATCTCCCAACAATCGATGGAGTCACCTTGGCGTGGGTTGCTGAAACAGATATTCTAGTCACTTGGAATCACACGAATGACTTCGGCGTTGAAGGTTATCAAATTCATATCTCTGATGAAGATTTCATGGATATCTCCGATGCCACATTTGTCGGCGATACTCTAACTGCGAATTCATTCGTCATAACCTCAAGCATCTTTGCTGACCTCAGCAATAAATCTGCATGGTATGTCTCAGTGACTACATTTGATGATAATCAAGTTCGTCAATCTGTAGATGCTCTGATGATTAATGCGGTTGAAAATGGAGTTGAAAACACTGATGATTCAGATGGGGGAACTGATTTCCAATCACTTCTGACAACACCGAATCTTCTCGCTGCAGGCCTTGTCTTTGTCTCATTAATTCTACTCGTAGCTATCGTGCGTGGCCGTGGAAGGAAGTCGAAGAAAGACAAGCAATGGGAAATCCAAACTGCCACTTGGGGACTTGGAGATGATGATGCTTGGAATTCACCTCCTGATGCAAGCGTACCACCGCCACCTCCGGTTGAAACAGGTTCTCTCTTCCAAGCCGCTGAGCGAATTCAAAGTCAGCCACTCGATCGCCAAGAATACTCTGCTCCACGACCAGTCATGAACCCAGTTCGTGCACCTGTTGACAACAGTATTCTGAATGATTTGGACATTGGAAACAAGCAAAATACTTCGAGCCCAGGTATCGATACGTCATTCCTAGACGATCTTCTTTGATACCGTGATGCTCAAGTCATAGGAACGACAGGTAGTGATGTGAGCAACATGCAGCGGCCTCCACGTTCTGCTGTGTTTACAACCCTGCAGCATTCAAAGGAGCGGGGATTGTTTCTTTTCAAAGAACACTCAATTCGTTTCCAAGAACATGCCGATAAACTGAAAATCGAATTGCCAAGCGATTGGAAGGAGAACGTTCTGAGCCAAGTTGCATTAATGGAATCAGAGGTTCATGATGGGCTTATACGAATTGAATATACGTCTGAAGGCAAGTGGAGTCTTTCCAAAAGAAGGCATACGATGCGAAATGAGGCTTGCGATGCAATTACTGTTTCAGCAAAGATATGGCCAAAGAGAATCGCTGGGACAAAACACGCTGCTTGGGAAGCATACCATGAAGCAAAGCAACAGGCTGAACAATCAGGAGCAGATGTTGCATTATTTGTTCATGATTACGCCATTGTGGATGGCGATCGTGGTTCACCAATCCTTCTTGATGAAGATGGGACCATTTGGTACAGTTCTTCATCCCAATCGGTTGATGGAATTACACTGCATTCTATTTTGCCAGAACTAAAGGCTGCTGGTTTCCCTGTTCAGAAGGGAATACTCAACGAACGCATGGTCGCACGTTGTATCGAATGTGTTGTTCTAGGAAGTGGACTTGGTGCTTCAACAATTGAATCAATCGATGGTGAAGAAATCGGAGATGGGACGACACGTCTAACGGATTTGTGTCGGGAGGCATTGAGCCGCCTCGAAAGTGATGCTTTAGCATGGACGGAGGTGAAGTAAATCGAACCTCTTCTCTCATTTCGAAATGCCTTGCAGTCTAATGGGTTGCTTGGAAAAGAAGCCTCAGAATTTGGCTCGCCCGATGAAATGATGTTGCTTTCTTCGGGTCCAAAAAGTCATCTTGCTACATTTTCTCTTCTCTGTGGACCGAGTACAACTCGAATAATTATTCGACAACCTTCGAGGGAAACCACTCCTCCAATGACCCCTCACTCACCATTGAGTGGTGAAATCCGTTTAACAGAATCAGAACAGATAACCGCTGAATTCCAACAATGGGATGGCCAAACATGGGAAGCAAAAGAAACATTTAGCGCAATGGCAATATCCGATATTCTCCGTCATTTTTGTCCCGAAGAACAAGTTGTGTTCGATCAGCATCTCTCTTCAATTCCTATTACTGGCCCATTTTGGACAGGGGCCTTCTCGTATGATCTTGTTCAATGGACTCAACCAATTGGATTACAATACCCGCCCAAGGAGCAAGAACTTCTTTCCATTTTATGGAGAGTTGACAAATGCATCGTCCATTGTAAGAAAACAGATGTATTGATGCCATATTCAACGGATGATCAATGGAGCAAACTTGCAAATTCAACTCTTTCAAATCATGATATGATTGAGATCGTTCCCTCTGTGACATCTTCAGATTCTCCAATTTCAAACTGCTCTGATGAAGAACACGAACGAATTGTAGAAACAATTCATTCCGCAATCAAAGACGGGCAGTTGTATCAACTCAACTATGGCAGAACCTGGGAAGGCCCTATTGCATCTGAGCCATGGGACGTACTGTGCCATTCCGTTTCATCAAATCCTGCTCCGTTCTCTGGATTTGTTCATGTTAAAGACGAAGATTTAGCACTCATATGCGCTTCCCCGGAATCTCTACTTTCGACTAAAGGGGATGTCATCAGGACTGCTCCTATCAAAGGGACTCGACCAAGAGGCGCATCACTTGCAGAAGAACTTCTCTTGAGAGAAGATATGATTTCGGATCGAAAAGAACGGGCTGAACATAGAATGCTTGTTGATCTCATGCGCAATGATGTAGGAACAATTGCGAAGCCAAATCAAATATGGATTGAACGATTTGATGTTGAAACCTATGCTGAAGTTCAGCACCTCGTAACTCGCGTACAAGGGCAATTGAAGGATGGTCTTGATGCGTTTGATGCATTTCAGGCTGTATTTCCGGGTGGATCGATTACAGGTTGCCCACGAACCGTCGTTTGTGCTGCAATTGATGAATTAGAAAAACAACCACGTTCATTTTGGACAGGTTCGTTGGGATGGTTTGAAACTAAGACGAACATCTCTTCTTGGAACATTATGATTCGAACTGCGGAATTGAGAAAGGATCAAAGTGGATGGAATGCGAGAGTGACAGCTGGTGGAGGAATTACAATTGAATCAAATCCAAAATCAGAAGTGGCGGAAGCAAAATGGAAAGCTAATGCCTTATTGAGATCATGTGGCTGGATGGATGATGATCGTCTCTCAATCCCTCGCGGGGACCTCTCAGTTCATTCTCTACCGATCGAAGGCGATTTGAAATCAACTCCAGTGTCAAACACTATTTTTACTGAGGAATTCAAACATAATTCGGTATTGCTTATCGATAACCTTGATTCTTTCACATTCAATATTGCTCACATGATTTGTGGTCTTGGATATGATGTTAACATCTTGAATGGAAGAAGCAGTTCTACTCCTTCTGCAAAAGAAATCATGCAGGAGCTCAATCCATCACACATTATTCTTGGTCCAGGCCCTGGTTGGCCTCAAGACAGCCCATTGACAATGGAGTTTGCAACGATGGCTCTTGCTGGTGAATTGCCACCAACACTGGGAATATGTCTCGGCCATCAAGCGATTGGCATTGCCGCAGGTTGGCCATTGATCCACAGTCCATCTGGTCCAGTACACGGAACTCCAGTTGAATGTCAACATAACGGAGAAGGACTATTTTCGAATCTGTCTGAAATCAATATGACGAGATACAATTCTTTGACCCTTCTTTCTTCAGATAATCGAGATGATTCATCCGTTATTATCGACGCAACTGACGCAACCAAATCTCTTGTTTTAGCAATACGAAGTAAAACACATCCAGTTTTCGGAGTTCAATTTCACCCTGAGTCTGTTGGAAGTCAATCTGGAACACTTATCCTTGATGCTTTTCTAAATTATCAAGCGCATGGTTGAAATGACGGCAGTCGGTGGAGTGACCTGAGGGAGAGAGATGCCAACCTGTCGCCTATGTTCTGGAACCTATCCTCGTGAGTTCTTCATCCATGGAAATGGACCAAATTCGCAAGTCTGCACTCGATGTGGAGTTGAACACGGAATGGTCAGTAAGGATAATGCCCCTAACCTCTATGATGATACGTTGAAATCTGCACGATTGAGTACTGTCTCCCGCCGATACCGGCCTTTCCTATACCTCACAGTACTCTGGGGACTTTACATCACAACTGTTCGCAGTATCAGCCCATGGGGCATGTACATGTTGATCATGCTCACATTACTCACGCTTGCATCACTTGTACTCTTCATTACAAGCGGAGCAAGGTACACAAGTACGCTTACAAGATTGACTCCTGATTATGAGCGTCCGAAAGGCCATTGATTCAAGATTTTGAATGAATGCGCAGAACGTCTCCATCAGATAGTTCATGTTCTGCTCCAACGATTCTTCGAGTACGTCCATCAACACCTTTGATGAAACCATCACCAAGATCGCTGTGAACTTTGTATGCGACTTCTTTGGCCTGTATATTCGATTCAACAACTAGGGCGTCTGGCAGTACGTTACCATCCCCATCGGTCCAATGCGATTCATCTTGAACGGGGTAAACGACGATTCGATCGAGTTCATCGAACAGAACCTTATCGAGTAATCTGGTAAGCCCAGTATCGCCCATAGATGTTAATCTCTGTTGAAGCAGCCCTAGGCCCTTTGTTTGAGCCTCATTGAGGAGACTAGCATCAGGAATAGAGAACGATGATTCTCCCGACGTATAGTCAATAAAACCTGCTTCAGATGCCTTACGTAGTGCAAACTCAGTCTCCGCTGAACATGGTATGAACTGAGGTATGACTTCTGATAAGTGCTCGAGGACACCTGCTGGAGCGAGGTCAGCTTTGTTTCCTGCAATGAAAAGAGGAAACAGATGAACACGAACGGAGGATGCTAGAATACCAAGAATATCATCAGACCAATCCCATGGCGAGGTCATGTCCCCATGTTGCGAAAAGAAAGAGTCAAACGAGCGTTGGCAGATACTCTGCGTTGCTCCTAATCCTGAAAGGCGGTCGTGAAGGAATTGAATGAAGCCTTTCACTCCTTCAGCTTGTATTTTTCGAGCACCCCGTACCCAACCGTCTTTGAGAAGGCTAAGAATCCAAGCATCTAATTCGTTTGTTAGGAAAGAAACTTCTGCGAGAGCTTGTTCTATTGCCTCTTCTTTTGATTTTCCGGCACCTATCGGATTCCCTTCTGCATCGGTTGTACCTGCAACATCGATGACTTGAATCAGTGCATGGCATTCTGCAAGGTCTGAAAGGAAGGCGTTTCCTCTCCCTCTTCCCTCGCTTGCACCTGGGACAAGTCCTGCAACATCAACGAGCATACAGGGGACATATCTTTGATGAGATTCGCACGATCCTGTTCGCGGAGTACAGATACTTCCACCCCGATCAGAGGATAATTCGGCTCTTCCATCCTCTTCTAAGCGTGCACGGAGTTCACCGCATGGGCATGGGAGTCGACTCGGAATAAACGAAATTCCCACGTTAGGATCTATTGTACAGAACGGATAATTCGCAATATCAACAGAGATAAGCGTAGATGCTGCAAAGAAGGTTGACTTCCCTACGTTCGGTTTTCCGACCAGTCCAATTCGCACGGAGAACCCGCCTAGAATCACTCTTCTTCAGAGAATGGGTTTGGTCGAACACGGGCAATTGCAATGTCTAATTCAGGGAGGTTGATTCGACCATCACCATCGAGATCAATCATTTCCATGAGCTTCATTACATCCCATGGAGGGAGGTCTGCAATCTTTGAATTAAGAAGAGCCTGTTGGAGTTCATATCCATCGATTGCACCTGAATCATCCAAGTCAATGGAATTGAAGAACTCAAAAATTGTCATCCCTTTCTTTTCCAAGTAATCAGAGAGCATCTCTAGTTCGGTTTTAACGACTGGGAATTCTGTAACCTCATCGTTATGAAGTGTTGAGGATACTTCGATAATTTCGACTCCTCCTTCGTCTTCAACATCGTCTCCGACTACAAGAACGGTGTCAACACCAACGCCTCGCTGCAAGAGTTTACGGATTGAGGATTCACCTGTTTGAAGAGAATAACGGGCAATATCAGAGGTTGTTGGTGCAGTCGTGTCGGTCTTCATTCCACCGACTGAGGTTTTGATGAGGTTCATGAAGAGGAGAATGATTCCAATCGAAGTAACATAGAACAACACTGCTGCAGTAAGGCTGAATCCACCGTCTGTCATTACCACATCTTCACTGCCAGAATCCAGAAGTGCCTTTTCTGTGAAGTCTCCCATGATCTTAGCCACTGTTGAGGTGATGCCACCAAAGGCAACTAAGAGTGTGGTTAGAGATGCTGAGGAAGAAGAAGACAACTGTCGGTTTGCAGCGAGTGGATATGATTCGCTGATACAGGCAACTGCCATGAGGCCGCCTACTGTCCAAAGGAATCCAATATCAACGGTTGTGGCCATATCGTTGAGTGTTCCCAAACCAATGAAAACGTCCAGAGATGTGAAGTAGCCTCCGATAGCAAATATTGGGAACGCAATCATTGCAAGTGTTGCTGCCATTGCCCCTGGTCGAGCGACGATTCCAGTGGCGTTTCCTGCTGCTGTCATGATGATGTTGACCGAACCTGCAAAGATAGGAAGAAGAGCCAGCGTCATTAGGATAGCGCCGAGATTTTCGAGTAATGTGCCTGCATCGGCTGAAGTCATCATGAACGGTGGGAGCGTGATGAAGAGAAGGAGCATGCTTGCCTTTGTCATCGAGTCAGACCAGATTGGGCGGCTTGCTGCACGCGGAACCAAATGGTATGCGACAGCAAAGAAGAGAGAAATCATAACCCATGATTGAGTCATTCTTTCACCAAGCCAGACGACTTGTGTGGTGTCAGTCAACTCGCCAAAGAAGCGGAATTGAGACCCGAAGATGAAAGATGCAAGAGCCATGAATACAAACCAGTTGCTTGCTTGAATTGTCTCGCCCTTACGTTGAGCAACTGTAAGTAAGACGTTGATCATAACTGCAATGACGATGAATGCACGCAGTGAATGCATGAACAAATCTTGGAGAAGTGTCTCGTTCTCTGTGCTAAGTTCTGTCAAAAGACCGAGAAGCGTTGGAAGGAGAAGGGCTGTTGCTGTGAGTACACTGAAGAGCAGAGCTGTTAGGCTTGCATTAGATTCACTGGCAAGTTTACCTGCACCACTTCGTGCAACAGCGACAAGGCCGCCGCCGAGAAGAATGGAGAAAAGGCCCGTAACCAATGTTGCATTGACAAAGGTGTCGAGAGCACTTCCATCATCGTATGCCCATCCGATGCTTGCAAGGGAGTCGAGAGCACTTCCATCGTAATCATGCCACAGGGATAGGAACGTTCCGATACCTGCAAGAGTCAGCCAAATCATTCCAAGATTCATCCAAGTCTTGGCCCCGCTGCCCTTTTCATCATTGAAAAGGTCAACGACACCTGCTGGTGCCTTATTGAGAAGGAATAATCCAAATTGGCGCATTGGATCGGCCATTGTGCCAATTCCTTTCTGGAGATAAAATGTTGAAAACCCAACAACGGTAAAGAAGAAAAATAATGCGATAAATACTGCTTCCATTCAAACCACCTACTTTGAGATTACCTCTCCCGCTAATGTGGAGACAATTGCTCCAATTCCAATGATGAATCCAAGAAGGTAATACCAGATTCCTGACCCACCAAGATTTGCCATTAATGGAACGATGTCCCCGATGACCGGAATGTTGTCCCATCCAAAGATTGTGCTGAAAAGGCCGAACATTCCAATGGCCATTACAGTGAGCAAAACCAACATAATTCGACTGGACGATGGTTCCGCAGTTCCTATGACTGCATCGGGGAGTTCTGTACTATTCGACATTGCATCACCTAAATGAATCCGAGATGGACATGTTTGCGACTTGAAACGTGGTGATAAACATTCACTATACCATACATCGAACAAGGCGGTATATTTGGTGTTTCAAGATGAGCGGAGCATTTCGATAATGGACCCTCTTCTTTGCCGAGAAGTACCTAATGGAACCGGGATTGTGCGGTCGTTTTCTAATTCCTTGCGCCATAGTGATTTGCACTCACAATCAATACCTGTAAACTCATCCAGAGAGCCTGAAACAGCATACCTTTCGATTGCTGCTACAACCTCAGGATCGCAAGCGCCACAGTTGTGAGAACCTCGTATTTTACCGCCAGCAGTTGGGTGAATAATAAGACGCGAAATCTGATCTTCATCGCCGTTCATTCCACCATTTGGATGAACAATATGATGGCTTTTCTGGATGAGTTCGACCAATGACCACAGCCACGGAGGTCTGTATTCTTGATGACGATGAAGGCGATCGATAACTGTCCCTCGCTGAATGTTCATCGGATTTATTGAGATTTCATCGCTCTTTTCTGCTACAGATTCAATCCATGTAATGCAGTGATCTAACGCATCGGCTTCACTCATAAACGGTGGCTTGAACATCAAATATGTCTTAATCCTCAGATTATGACGTTCTAGACATTCAACCGCCCTATCCCAAGAGGCGACAGAGAATCCTTTGTTGACATGGAAACGAAGTACTTCGTCATCGTATGCCTCGAGTCCAATCGCAACTGTAAAAGATGGATTTAGTTTCGATGCCCAGGCTAATTTTTCATCTGTTAATTGCTCAGTACGACTTTCTACAATCAGTTCTTTCCCGAGCCGATGGCAGTCTGATAGAACGGTTTCTTGGAAATCAACCGGTATTTCACGATCTTCAAGAAGTGAACCTGATGTGTAGACTTTAACCATTGAATGGCCTTCAAAATCATTGTACTTTTCCTTCGCTTCGTTCCATTGAGCATGAAGATCTTCGCTTGTTACATCATCACGAGTGTCGTTGAAGTAACCACAGAACGTACATCCTGAAGACCACCACCAATGGCAGCCTTTAGTTCGCAAAATTACAGTGACTGCGGTACATGGTTCACCATCAGCGGTCATTTCTGGAGTATGATATACAGTAGCTGGTTTACTTGCATCCCACGATTGTTGACGCTCTTTTGCCCAAGGGGTATTCGCTGGAGCTTTGACCAAGTCGTGAATTTTCAGACTCTTTTCGTCTCCACCAAGGAGGGTTGATGAATGACGGTCTAGCATGATACCCCTTCCTTGAGATCACTCTTCATCCGGTATTGGTTTGAAGATGATATCTAATCCGGCTTTGATAAATTGTCCTTTAGGATATGCTGGATCTTCATCCTCTGCAGAAATTACATTCGGTGCGTACAGCGATGCTGGAACTCGAACATCGACTCGACTTCCTAGCCGAATCATACCGTAGCGTTCGCCACGACGTAGAGTATCCCCTACACCAGTCCATGGAACAATTGTTCTGGCGAGTGCCCCTGAAATCTGCATAACTTCGATTCGACCGCCATCTTCACCCTCGAGAACAGTTCGAACACGCTCATTGTATTCGCTTTCTTTTCGGAATGCTGGTGCGAAAGGACCTCTTCGACGACCTTTTCCTGTTCTGTGCTCCATAGCAACAATCGTTGAATCGAAAGGAACTCGATTCACGTGAACATCAAGTGGAGACATAAAGATCGCAACTCTCCAGACATCATCCGGACCTGGTGTATCTGCTGGTTCAAATCGTTGTTCTGTTGTAAAGTCAAGTGGATTTTCACATGGTTGAGGATACCAGTCACCTGTATGGACATCGGTTTCAATTGATGAGGTTTCACGCTCTTCATTCGACGGGCGACGGCCAGTTGCTCGCTCTCTTCGGGCGAACATAACATGTCCATCAGCAGGTGAAACAAGAACGCCTTCTTCTTGCGGTATAGGTCGGTCAGGATCTCTCCAGAAATTAGCAAAAAATGCGGAAATCATGAGGCAAAGAACACCGGCCAAAGGCATTAGCCCATACAATGAATCAAGATAGATTCCACCTACAAGAATTGCAATCCCTGCAAGTAAAAACGTTCCAACTGGAGCATGACCTCCTTGAGCGAGGCCTCCCAACTTCAATCACCTCAGTTATCTGCCCATGGATCGACATCAGCATTCCATGTTGCAGGTTCTTCGGAAGTTTCAGCAACTTCTTCTTCGACGGCTTCTTCAGGAGTTTCTTCTTGAGGTTCTTCGGTTGTTTCTTCAGGAGATGTTTCTTCAACAACTTCTTCAGGTTCATCAGCCTCTTCATCAGGTGCTTCAGGCTCTTGATTCGTCATTTCTTCTGCTCTGGCTTCAACCATCTCGTCCATTCTTTCTGTGAAGGCACGAGACATGTGTTGAGATTGACGCTCAGATTCGACAGCTCGTTCAATCATCTCATATCGTTCCTTGATAGCCTTGTTGAGGTCCTCGAAGAGTGTCATGTGAGATACGTACCAGTCATCTCTTGCTTTCATCTCAGTGACAGCGAGTTTCAGATCATTGTCAAGTTCTTCTGCAATGCCGAAAACTTTGCCAAGACGATCTTTTTCACGTGAGTATTTTTCTTCCATTGTTTGGAGGGCTGGTTGAAGATGTTCAACACGCTTGTCTGCCTTTGTGGCCTTCATTTCGAGTTCACGGATTCTGAAATCTTTCTCTGCGATAAGTGATTCTTGTGCTTCTCGCTCGATTTCTTTATCGATAATTTCTTTTTCTAGAACTTCAATTTCTGCACGTGCATCGACAAGTTCTTTTTCTTGTGCTTCATATGCAGCAAAGAGCTTTTTCAAACGGTCTGTTTCCGTTGCTAGAGCGTCTTCAAGTTGATTGATTTGAATCTCTGGAGTGATTGTCCCTTCTTCAGTCATTTACTCACCCGGAGGAATTGCCTCCGATTCAACCCAGCCGCCTATACACTATGAAGCCGACGCTTCATTGAGGCTGTTTTTGTATGACTCCAAATGCCAACATGGCAAATGCTTCTAGAATTTCTGTGACGGCCCTTCTCGGGGCTTCTGTTTTCTTGTTTCTGGGCGCTCTGGTGATTCAGTGCCCTTTTTCTTGAACATTAGAGACAATAAAATCAATGCAATCACTCCTCCACCAATCGCCATGTACATCATGGTTTTTTCTTCCAATTCATCAGACGCAGTATTCTCCGAAATTTGTAGAGCGTCATCCATTATCAGAGTCGATCGTATCCCTCCTATTTTCAGAAGTGTAATTTCTAAATCATACGTCCCTAATTCGATGCTTTCTGGAACTTCAAGGTGAACATTCCAAACATCATTTTCGCCAGAAGTCACTCGCCCCCTCAAGGGTTGTTCATCCCCCCACGTCTCAATTGGAGCAGGTCCGTATATGGAGGAAAAAGGGGCGCTGTTCCAATCTAGTTGGTTTGGAGTGTTTCGCTCACCAGTGTGTCCCAATCCCAATTGACCGTAGTTGTTGCGCCCCCAACAAGAAATTGACCCATTCTCTGAAAGAACGCATGTGTGTTCCGCTGAAGCGCTAATTTTAACGATGCTTTGATTTGCTGATACAAACGTTGGAATTGTGCGAACCCCCCCGCTCGTGCCAATGCCTAAGCGACTGTTTTTGTTATGGCCCCAGCAATACAAACTTCCATTCTCGATTGTTGCACATGTGTGTCCAGATCCAGAACTAATCCTAGTTGCTTTAGATCCATTTGGCAAATGAACAAACGTAGGGGTTTTGGCATTCGTTGTAGAATTATCTCCAAGTTGCCCGTAATTGTTCATCCCCCAACAGACCACAGAATCGTTGTCTAAAATCGCACAAGAATGCTCATTGCCGACTGAAAAATCGGTTGCTACCCTTCCTTCAGGCAATATAACGTCTGATTCGGGAGCGAATGTGGTTGGACTACTCTCTCCATTGCCGAGTTGCCCTACGTTATCTCTGCCCCAACACATAATTCCTCCATCATCCATGAGAATGCATGTGTGGCTTACTCCTGCATCAATCTTGACCGTTGTTCGATCCGCTGGAGTTGATATGATCACAGGCGAATACTGGTCTTCGGAATTTGAGTCTCCGTTTCCTAGAGCACCGTGCTGATCGGTCCCCCAGCAAGCAAGTTGGTCATTATCCAAAATTGCACATGTATGTTTATTGCCCATCCCCATTGATTTGGCAACTCGGCCCTCTGGAAAGTTTACTTCATTCGTTGGTGATTTGTATGTATTTGTGGATTCGTCACCGCTTTGACCATCTTCGTTAAATCCCCAACAATTTGTTGCACCGTTGCTTAAAATTGCGCACGTCCGGTATGGACCAGTGAAAATTTGTGATACCGTGACATCGTTTGGTGCATCGACATATGTGTTCGGTCTGGTGTTCGTTGTGGCCTCCCCTCCATCTCCAAGTTGGCCATATGTATCTCGGCCCCAGCACATCGCTGAACCATTTTCTAGTATACCGCATGTATGGACGGCTCCGGTATCCATTACAGATGATATTGTTTCTGAATTGGTCGAAGAAAGAACATACTCATATCGAATCGAAGAAACTCCCGGATAGTCACTTAAATCGACGCTACAGTCGCTTTCATCTCCTGCATTAAGGGAAACTTCTGAGCAATCGATAGCAGATGGATTGTCGTTTTCTGCCATGCCAGCCATAGGCATCAACAGAAGCATTCCCAAGTAGACGAACATCCGAAATGAACCGCGAGTGCTCCTTCTGGAATCTTCGGCCATGATTTGAACCTCTCTCTTCTCCCTTATCAGATATGTACTCGCAAATTGCCAATTAAGCAAAATAACGCGCTTAAATGGAATTTGTCGCATCCACTAGGGACTTTGCAATTGAGACTTCACCCATAGAGTGGCCGGCATCTGGAACGATAATCAATTCTGAAGAAGGTAATTTCTTGTGTAATTCCCAAGCACTTTTTGCTGGGCAAACCATATCGTATCGGCCCTGTACAATTACAGCAGGAATATGTTCAATGATTTGTGAATGGTTCAGGATATATGCTTCTTCGACGAAAATCGCATTGATGAAATAATGACATTCAATTCGAGCAAACGCTACTGCGAAATCGAGATCTTCTGCCTTTTCAAGGTACGATGGGTCAGGAAAGAGTCGGCTTGTAGCCATTTCCCAGCGTGTCCATTCTTTGGCGGCAGCTCTTCGGACTTCGATATTATCATCTGTTAATCGTTTGTAATATGCGGGAATTAATGCATCTTGTTCATCTTCGGGTATGTGGTTAAAGTATGGCTCAAATGCATCAGGGAATACGTGACTTGCTCCGTCTTGATAGAACCAGTGAAGTTCTGATTTTCTGCACATGAAGATGCCTCTCAATATGAACGAACGAACACACTCCGGGTGGTTTTGCCCATAAATCAGAGCGAGTGTTGACCCCCATGAACCTCCGAAAACATGCCATGTATCGATTCCAAAATGCTCGCGCAGTGCTTCAATATCAGAAACAAGGTGCATTGTCGTATTTTCTTCGAGGTCTGCATATGGTGTTGATTGGCCACAACCTCGTTGATCGAATTGAATGATGTTCCATTTCTGTGGGTCGAAATACCGTCGATACGATGGTTGACTTCCGCCACCTGGTCCACCGTGAATGACAATGACGGGAATACCGTCGGGATTTCCACTGCATTCCCAAGCGATTGTGTGCCGTTGTGAAACAGTTAGCATACCCTTAGAGTACGCTTCTGTTTTTGGAAACAAGACGTCATCGATTGATTGTGTGTTGATGCTCATGACTGTTCCAAGTGAACCCAGATGATGTTGCTTTCGATGCCTTTTTTTCATCTACGCCCTCGGAGATTCATGAAGGAAGCAACGGACGTCTTCAACCACTGGGCGCATCTCGGCAAGGATGAAGGTATGGAACGAGGTCATGCTAACGCTGTAAACGAAATGGTTGATGTTGCTCTTGAGCGAGTGTTGGCTGATCGAGTGGCCTTTTCAGCAGTCGATCTTGGATGTGGAAATGGATGGGTTGTAAGAAAACTATCTCAACACCCTGCGTGCGTTGAAGCTGTTGGTTATGACGGGGCAGAGCATATGATTGAGAAGGCAAGGGAAGTGGATCTCATCAATGCATATCATTGTGCTAAATTCCCTGAAACGAAACCTGTAAAATCCTATCAACTCGTTCATTCGATGGAATTCCTCTACTATCTGAAAGATCCTAAGGCTATGCTGCAATCCATACACGACGATTGGTTAGAACATAATGGCTGGGCAGTGATCGGAATAGACCACTATGCAGAACATGAAGACAGTCTTGGATGGCCTGAAGCTCTTGATGTTCATATGTCGACTTTTTCCGAAGATGAGTGGATTGAGATGTGGAAAGATGTTGGGTTCCAAGAAATCCATGCCTGGCGAGCAAATGCTCATGATGGAAAGCCAGGTACGTTGGCTATTCTTGGCAGGAAAGTTTAGTCGATAATTCCTAATTCGGTTCCTTCAGGTCCACACATTCGAAGTTCTCCTTTGTAAAATGGACATTTCTTACATGTATCGATTGATTCCATTGGAAGCCTTTTTGGCTCGCTAACATCATTTTGATTCGCTGTCAATCTTGCAATCCATTCAAGAAGCATTGAGAGTTCAGTCTGTGCTTCCTCATACATTTCTGCAGGCATTTCGACAAGTCTTCCAGAGGTACTAATGAGAAGGGCAGGTGGCTTTATTTTACGGCGCTCATCGTCAGGTTTGAGGGATTCTTGTTTCTGGAAAACCATCGAGTACAGCGTAAGTTGAAGACGATGGTTTCGTAACATTTCCACCTCTTCATCGTTTTGAGGGGAAGAGGAATCCCAATTTTCGATTCCTTTTTGCAACCGATGTTGTGACAGGTCATCTGTTCTTGAACCAGAGGTTTTCAAATCAGCCACCTGAAGCCACTTCTTGTCACTCTCGCAACCAGCAAGGACGATGTCTGCTTGGCCTTCGAAGGTGATGGCTACGTTTTCAATCTGGGTAATAATCGATTGAGATAGTCCAAGTGTTGGATTACGATACGCGTCGATTAATTCGACATTTCTTGTAAAATAAAACGATGCTTCAGTCTGCAATCCTTCAACGGATTGGCCATTAACTTCCTTTCCTTCTGTTAGTTGCCCAAGTAAACCATCAGATAGTAATTGAGCTAGTTCAACAATTCGATCTCTTGTTTGTTGTTGCTCATCGTTCGAGAGTTTGTGCCATTCGGGTTCTGAAGTGATTGCATCCTCGATTTCCTTCGATTCAAGTAAACGATTCTCTTGATGATTCATCCATTCTGAAGAGAGTGGTATGTCGTCAGTCTTCATGGCGGCTGGGTTTGCTAGACCGATCTCAACAAGACGGTGGAACATTGAACCAAATGAAGTCGCAGAAGGCCATCCAACGTATGCTTCGCCATCGTAATCTTCTCCTCCGGTTCTGTCCTTAAGTTCCTCTTCCCTCGCAATGACTCTCGCTTCTGATTGAATGTTAAACGGTTCAGTTTGCCAACCGCGTACGTGATTGAGCCAGAATCGCCTACGGCATGAGTGTGCTGCGTCCAAACCATGTGCAGTCATTTTGAGAGATGGAGATAATGAAACAACCTCGTGTTCTGTTGATTCATCGATTTGATAATCGAGACGTTGTTCGACTTCAAGCCATTCACTGAGAATTGATACCGGTGTTTGTTGGGTAAAGCAGTTCGGATGGTGATAAATTCTGATTCCCGGGACTGAATTTTCTGGAAGCCCGGAAGATGAAAAGATATCCGTTGGGTCGATTGTAAGTTCGATCTTTTGGTAATCGGATAATCGCTCACCAAAGGTGTCTCCTTCAAGACTCCAAGGTTGATCGACTTCGGAAACAACTCCCATGTAACGTAATCCGTCCAAGAGCAAGTCTCCCATATTATTTCCAGAAATATTTCCTGTTGCTAGAATGAAGCCTTCTGTTGACATTGAACTGGTCTTTGAAGGAGAGCCTGCGAAGATGAGCCGATCACGAACTCTGGTGAGTGCAACATAGAATTGGCGTCTCAACTCGGCTAAATTCTGAGCCTTATTCATTTGATTTGCGAGCATCCATAGACCATCAAGCGGCTTATCCTTAGATTTCCAAGGTTGTATTCTTCCTGCAATCACATCTGGAGTGATGAGAACGTTCTTTTGGGCATCATTGCTTGAACTTCGTCGACCTGCTTCAAACAATCCTGTTACGATAACAACAGGCGCTTGAAGACCCTTAGCACCATGAATTGTCATGATTTGAATTGCGCCGCTTGTCGGTGAAGATGTTGCTTGTGGACCTTTATTTTCGAGCGAAGCTAAGGCATCCATTCTGGACAGCATTGCACTTGGTTCATGACCACATTCGGAACCTATTTTGTACAATAAAGCACACCAGGTTTCAGCAACTTGACGCTCCGACTCATCCGGGTAGGTTGTCAAAAGGTCACTGTAATCGAGGACTACATCAAAAATCTCGTGCAGTGCTCCTTTATCGATAAGTGAGGAAAGTAAAGACAGGAGAGATCCTGTAGGAGTCTGGCCCCAATATGTGGAGAGATGATGCCAGTAATTATCGACGTCTGTTTGTTCGAATATCTCTTCAATCTGAACTGACGTAGCACCGATGATTGGAGAGCGAACAAGGCCATGGGCTGCCAAACGTGAAGATGGTTTTGCGAGTAGTGAGAGCACTGATATAAGAGGCTTTACAACCGGTTGTTGTAACAACTGGCCTTGTTTATCGGCTAGTACTGGCAAACCTCGACTTTGCAATCTCTTGATAAGATCAGGAATATGTTTTCTTGAATGAACTAGGATCATTACATCCTCTGGAGAGATGAGTTCTTCTGGCTCGATTTCAACGTAATCCTGTTCTTCGGAAGACCAGAGTTTAGTTGCATGTCCTCTGACAAGAGAATCCAATCTCGCAGCAATAAGTTCGTGCTCAAGATGTCTTGGATTTGCAGATTCTGAATCGAATAAGTGATACCCTGTTTCCAGATCGAGTGGAAGTACATCCATCTCTAATTGAGTTGGCAGTAGCCATTCGAGCACACCCTCTCTATCAGTTTCTCTTCCTGCATGCAAAGGCTGAGCAGTGGCATGGAAATCGCCTGGGAATTGATGATGTCGTTCGGAGAATGTATCATCAAAAATGTGGTTCAATGTATTGAGTAAACGAGGGGCAGTACGGAAATTTGTTGTAAGTTCAATGTGTCCTTCTTGACGTTGAAGGATTACTATATCTTCTATCGCGGTACCGGAATCATTGATTCCAAACGAAACATACTCCCATGTGGCTGATGGTTCATCTGAAGACATTTCACTTGCTTGGATAAACGAACCTGTCTCCCCACCTGCGCCTATTGGTCGAGGGTCTCGGCCATGCCCCTGTTGGGTAATGTGGTCCATTCGAGGTTCATGTTCTTCCAAGCGATTTGCTAATCGTATTGAAGCTACCATTCGGCGCATTACAGTAACTTCTGCTTGCCTAAATCGGTATATGCTTTGTTTCATATCTCCAACAATACAGACTGTTGGATCCCACGGACCAAGAGGAGGAGGGGTTTCATCAGACCCTTCCATTCGGCGACCCCATAGTCGTGCTAGAAGACGTGCATGCTCAGGATTTGTGTCTTGATATTCATCGATAATAAACGCACCATATCGGGCACGTATTTGTTGTAGAAGAGCATATCTTCTACGAAGATCGTTTTGTTTTTCTTCATCTCCTTCCATTAACCGAATTGCTCTACGGATGTGCTCATCTGTCCATGCTTCTTCTCCTAAATCATCCAGTGCTTGAACAGCTTGAGGGGGATAATAGTGGCGAACAATTTCTGGACAACGTACGAGAAGTAAGTCTCCAACCATTAACTGAACATCATCAAAGTCATGAGCTTCTTCCTGAGCCTTAAGATGACGAAGGAGATCCTTGCAACCTGCGTGAACAGTATACAAATCATCCAAAACTTCAACCTGGAGCTCTTTTGTTACTCGAAGATTACCTTGTGGGGGTTCCCGACAAGGAGAGGTCCCTATGTCTGAGACATCGTATGTTTCATTTGCATCTCTAAAAGTGAAAGGGCGTTGAGGGTTGAGAGCATAAGATGCGCGTGATAGCATCACCAGCAGACGACCATCCTCTGGATTGTGAAGTCGCTCGCGAAGTAATGTCGCGGCTTCCTTTGCCTCATTTTGAATTCCAGTCGTAATTGTTTTCGATTCTTTCTTGGTTATTCCTGGGAAAGATACTTCAGACCATTTGACAAGTCCTGAATGCCATCCACCCATTGTTTGACTATGGAATCCTCCTGATTTCAAAATGGTGGGTGTTGTTTCCCCTACTTGACTCGGAGCACACAGAGATACAATCACTTGGTGAATCCATTGCAGACGAGCAATCGGAGTAGTTGGGAGTGGATCTCGCGCCAATTGGGAGAGTTGGTTAAAGCGGGTGTTTTCATTTGGCGCACCGCTTGGATTGACTAAAAATGCATGGCGTCCATCGTTTGTAAATACTTCAACCCACTGATTAAGATAAGCATGCGCATCTTCGACTACACCATCGATAAGATGTCCGCAGCGTTCGAGAATCATATCTTCAATCAGCAGATAGTCAGGTGGTGAGGACCCGTCCCAAGGCATTTCGTTTCGAATTGATCTTGCTCGTAACCTACGTTTTGATTCTTCAACAAACAATGACGATTCAAGCAAACCCGTAAGTACAGTTTGAGCTGAAGATTGACCCCCCAATCGAATCGCAAGGCGGTTTCGAGCTAGGATAAATTCTTCACATGATTGTGTTAGACCTGCTTCGAATCCATCTCTTGCATTACGAATTCTCCAAGCAGCATTAAGGGCTTGAGTTCTCAATAACGGAGCTTGTTCATCTGGTAGTTGATCTCTACTCAAATGCAATGCTACAAGGTCAATATGTGGTGCAAGAACTTCTCCCAAGAATGAGTCAATGGTGGAAATAGGTGCCGCTTCTAGTAGTGACATAAGCATCGATACATCACCTTGATGGCGAAGGCGTGGATCATGAACACCTAACCGATCAGTGGATTTTACGGGATCTGCTCGAAGAGATTGAATTCTACTGCGGATCCTTGAACGCAATTCTGCAGCAGCCTTTCTTGTGAAGGTAATCGCTACAATTTCTTGTGGAAGGAGACCTTTCCATTCATTCAATGGAGTCCTATCTTTCTTCGCTGCCTTTACGTTTCCAGAACCATATGGTTCATTTCGCAAAGGTGAAGGCAAAACGCAAGTTGCTCTTTGTTCAGAAGAAAGAAGATGTTGAACATAGCGTTCAGCCATGACTGTGGTTTTTCCTGTACCTGCCCCAGCATCTAATGCAATATGCTGATCAAGATTCAATCCTAGTCGTTGACTTCGATTAAATGGAATCATTTCACATCAACCCCTATTGAAGCAGATGGACAGGCATTTGCGAGTGAGCAATAGCTACAATGTTTTCCTGGAGTTGGATGGTTCCATCCTGACTCACTCGCATTTTTTGCTCGAATTGCAGTGGTAAGGCGAGAACTCATCCATGCCCTGAATGGATTACTAGCCGGTGTGTTTCCCTCGCCCAAATTTCTGTAATGATTGTTTGAAAAGAGTGTTCTTTCGCCGAAGTATTCCTCTTCGGGAATGAATGCGAAGGTTGGGTCAAGTTCAACAAAATGACGCGTTACATCTCCAACCTCTGAAATACCCACGCCAATTACTCTGTCTCCTGGATGAGCAACCTCCCAAGCTCTGGCATACAACGCGAGTTGAATCTCTTTGAACAGTCCTGCTGCATGTCTTAATCCAACCTTATTTGGATCTGGCCCTTCAATTGTTTTCAAATCTCGAATGATAATCAAGCGATTTGCAGGAGGTCCGTCGCCATCAAAATGGAGTGGAATAACCTCTTTGGGATCTCCAATCAGACCTTGTCCAATGACTTTTTCATGTGACTCTTTATCCAGAACAAGGGCATCAACTCTGTCGATTCGCCCATATATCTTCAGCATCGCTGAATCAAGATTATCATCAAGTCCCTCTATTTCGATAAACCGCCCTTCAGTCGTTTCAAGTGCCCATTCTGAAGCGATTGGCCCTGCAGCATTAAGCCGATAATCTGCTAACAAGAGTTGTCCAAGACGCCCCCCGATTTGTGGAGGTGTTTCACCTTCAAGCCATTGAGTCCATTCTTCTGGCGAGCACCCAATCAAATCATTACATCGATGTACAGATACTGCATTTGTTCTTGATAGCCATGGTGCAAGTATGGATAGATGATGCAAGAGAGATGTCCAAATCTGATCGAGTGGAAGGTCAAGGGTAACATGCATTGGGGTGCCTTCTGAAAGAGGGGTGTCGCCAACATTGACGCCAAGAAGAGAAAGGAGGTATTCTTCAATCGAGTGAACAAGTGTTCCGCGAGCAAGTGGAGCAAGGTCTTCAGAGACTTCTGGTTGTGTTTCCTTTGCTTTCAAAATTTGCTCGGACCATGCAAGACGGGGACAGTTTATCCAAGGATTCAGTCGATTTGTAGACCAAACTTTTGAATCGTCACTTCGTTGGTTTGTACTCCAGATAGATGATAGTGAATCGGAGAGAGCTTGCGTTGGCGGAAGAGGCCTTGGGTCAATCGATGGCCCTCGAGCATTCCCATTCTTCTTGTATCCTAGATGAGGCCAACTGCTAACAGTTCTGCCCCCACCAGTATTGGCTTGACCAAATGTAGGTGATAGAAGTAGACCATCAACAGAGAGTAGGTTGTCTCGGAATCCCCATGCCATTGCTTCTTGTTTTTCTGTGGCTTTGAATTTTGGCTGTCTTCTGTAGCGATCAAGGTTTAGTTGCTTTTCAGCCCCTATTGTAACAGAAATTGGCGATCGAATGTTCACCTCTGGATCTGCTCCTGATTTGAGCGCAAGGCCAGTTCGCTGGCGGCGGTCTCGTGGCAAGTTTTCAGCACGGAGGAGCTCAACATTACTTCCTCTCAAAACCAAGGCTGAACTCTTATACGTCAACCAATTTCCATCTTCTCTGGTTACGAATGACCACCCTGCACCTGAGGAAATTGAATCAACAAGGAATTCTGGGGGGGTTGAGAGATTCGATAGTTTTCCAGCAAGTTCGATCTCAGCCAAATATTCAGCAATCGGCGTGGCATTTCCGGCAGAATCGTCGTGTTTCGTATCAAACAAGAGTGCAGAAGTGCAAGTGGATAGCAACGATCGGAATAAATGTCGTCCACGGCGAATTGGAAGGTCGGAATCGTTCAATCCCAATTGAACCCTTACAGCATCATCAATCCACGGTACTCGAGGAGGTTTCATGGACCAAGATTCTGAGTCGATGCCGACAAACATAACGATGTCAGCGTGAACTCCATACGCTTGTTCTGGCGTACAGACTTGAACATCAGAATGTCGAACGCGGGTTGGTGGAAGTTTTGTTTGGTTTGCCGACAATTTACAAATATCAAGGAAATTAACGTCTGAGTCATATTGCATAATTGAATCAATTGATTGAACCCATGATTGTAAACCTCCAATCGAATTATCATAGGTTGATGTGCGATTGAATAGTTGGCCCCATTCACATGCCTCAAGAATATCTGCAAGAACCTCTCTGTGATGAGTGTTCATTTTGGGAAGTGGCAGTTCCACTTTGCTTGAATTGCCAATTAACGGTTCTTGTAAGAACGTTTGAGTTTCAGAATCAAGGAACGGAGCCCACACTCGTGCAAGAGAATAGAGCCACCACCTTGTTTCTTCTATTGCCTGTTCTTCTGCGACCCTTCGATATTGATCTGAAGAAGTTGGGGTTGCTACTGATAAGGAGCCGAGCCAACGGAAGAGGGCTCCCCTACCTCCAATGACATGGAAACTCCTTCCTATATTTTCCAACACATCGAGGTTAGGTTGAGGTTTCCAGTGTTCGTTTTTCGGGTGAGAGAGATTGGAGAGAAGATGGTCAATGATCGGAAATGCTTGTGATTGTATGATGTCAAACAACTTATTTCCAGACCATGCATCCTGACCTTCAGCAATTGAAAGAAAACGGAGCACTGCTTGAACTGCCGAGGTTGAACCAACTGTTTCGAGACTGCTATCGCAATCGAGACCAATCTGTTGAAGTCTACGTTTCCAAACACTTCTCCGGTTCTGATCCGCATCGACAACCAGGATCTTTCCACTGTGATTCTTTCGATAAATACGGATTGCAGAAAGAGCTGCATCGAGAACTTGAGAGGCTTGATCGAAGGAAACCAGATGGATTCCCTCGGTTCTGTCTTCATCCACTCGTGAGGTTTCGACAGGGTGTTCAGGTACCCATTGCGGCAACTCTTCTTTTGATTTCACATACTGGATTTCATCATCGATGTATGCGCCGTGTAAACCAAGTCTAAACGAACCTTGAACGCAGAGATGATGGATTGGAATGTTAGTTGCAAGGGCGGTGAAGAAATTCTTCTCGTTGGCATGGAAATCGGGTGGATGATTAAGGAGTAAAATCCCTTTTACAGCCGATAATGAATATGGAATTTGAGTTTCAGTACGAAGAAGCGCGCTTGTCAACTCTTCCATGACATGATGTTCATGAAGAAGATTTGATTTTCTGAAAGTGGAAAGAAGACGATCTGCCTCGGATACGCCTGGGTCATCTTCCCACTTGGTGAGAATGCCATGCATCATAGAGAAACGATGCAATTGAAGCAGCCGTTCTGTTTTAGAGAGTGACCACGTCCTTGAGGCATCAGGATGCATTCTTGGAAATCTGAACTCAGAGGCAGCATGGGAGAATATCTTGTTGACTTGGACTATACCTATAGTTGACCTTGGGATAACCACGGGGAAGCGGAAGTCCATTTGCAAAGATGTGCATAGGCGTTTGAGGGTTGTATGGCGACTGGAATCAATTGCCCCTCGTACACTACTGACATGTTTCATGATGTTCTCACGGACTGTCTCATTGGGATAGATGATCATCAAATCGTTTGAGCCATCCTCAAGATGTCGTAGAAGCCATTGGGGTACTACGGTAGAAGGAGAGCATGCTTCAACAGTAACGTTCTGTGTCATCTTTCTCCCCCAGTTCTCTACAAGAATCCCGAGGGTATAAAAGGAAACTCATTTCATTTTGTTATTTTTTGATCCCTTGGGAAAACTCAGTGGTGAGATTTTCTTGGCTGGCCTTACCAATATCAAACATGAATTATTCTTGTTACTATGAATTGTTAACATGAATCGTAGAGTTTAAATACTTCGCCAGACATAGGTATGACCCTGCCAACCGATTATCCGCCAATAAGCCATTTGATTTGGTTTGTTTAGCGCAATCATGTTGTAGGAAAAAGGAAGAAGAAGGCGATATAATGACTGAAAAATGCGAAGAATGTGGAAGTAACAACATGGAAATGAACAATTCACGGGGTGAACTTGTATGCAAGGAATGTGGACTGGTGGCTGAACACCAGGTATCAACTAACCAAAATGACAATGCAAATGCTATCTGGGGAGAAAACAGTTTCAACACTCCAACCACCAGAATTACCAAGATTAAGACTGGTAATAAGGGCAACGGTCTGGGCTCCTATATTGGTACTCAGAAGGAAGCTAGAGGGAAGTGGAAGGGTCTGCGCAACCTTGGTGCACGAGATGCGAAGGATTGCCATCCAATGGTTCAAGCAACCATGGATGCTGCTGTACGACTCAGCGGTACTGAGAATGCTATGAAAGCCAAGGAAGCCATTACACGTGCAACACTGCCTATCGAAGATGAGGCCATACTTGCTGAAATGAAAAAGGCAGCAGACGGAGAAGAAGTCATTCTTCCAAAGAATTCTGTTTGTCGAATGAAGACAAGAGGAGCAGATACGCACCACAACGAGAAACTGCTTGCACTGGGGTGCCTTCGGGTGTACCAAGGAAGATGGGGCGGAATGAGTATTGATTGGACTGCAATGCTGAAGGGTACTGGAATTTCAATGAAGCAAGTTATCGACGCTTCAAAGATCATCGAAAAGTACTTTTCAATTTGCGACAAGGTCGAAATCGATGGAAAGCAACTCATCACTCCTCGAAAGGACAGAAAAGAAATCATGCTCGCAAACAGAGCTGAGGAAATCAGAATCATGAAGCAGCGTTTGAGAAACGTCGTTAGCGATTTGGAGAAGGAAGTTCAAGACGTCCTTATGGAGGATTTGAATCAACGACTTTTCAAGTTGGGTGAGCCTACAATCTCTGAGTCCCCAGTGCCAAACGTTCCTGCTCGAATTTTATGTTCAATGCTTTTCCAAATGGCATGCATGAAAGTTGGTGTTGCTGAGAATCGATTGACTGCAATTGCCAGTGCTGCTGACAAGACTCGAAATGCTATCAAATCTCGACTAGCAAAACTGCTTCGTACCATTGATGCTGGTGAGATTCATGACAATGGTGCATTTGACCTTTAGATTTGATGCTTCGAAACGCTGCCTCTTTAAGCAGAATGGCCTGCAAAAATCATGACACGAATCAAAGTGGCCATCCTGGCTATCATCTTCGCATTGTCTATACTTAGCCCTGCAGAAGCTGCAGAAGTGGAGGAACTTGATTCAGGTATGCTATTTGGAGGACTTCATGGCCTAGCAAATGAAACCATTGTGTTGAACAGTTCATTGGACGCCCTTCCTACAATTGCTGAAGATTACACCGCTACATGGTGTGGCCAATGTTTAGTCGTTGAAGATGCTCTTGAAAACGTAGCATCCAGTTCCAACATACAGATCTATTCAGTCCACAGAAACATCAACGACCCTGAAGACCCACTCGGTTCAGAAGCCGTAGATGCTCAGTTCCGAGATCGTTACGACCCGTACCTACCATGGAAACCACCCATTGTAGGATTCAACGGGACCTATGCAATCTCTGGGAATGTCCCTGTTGGAGCCTCCTTGGAAGCGGATTATACTGAACAAGCAGCAAAATCACTTAACCTCGGAACTGGCTTTGTTGCCTTTGCATGGACGCCAGCGGGTCCAAATTCTGGAACGGTGTCTTGGTCAATTGAACAATCGACTAATTCTTCGTTTAACGTATCGATATGGATGGTGGAAAAGGTTGGCACATTCCCCGACGGAACAAACAGCAAGGAGAACTACCCGCACATTGTTCGTGAAATCATCTATCTGGACTTCGTTAATACAACCGGATTGAGCCAAGGTGTTCAGTCTATCAACTATGCAGACGCTTACGACGGAACCGATCTCGAAGTTCACCTCATGTTCCATGAAATTGTAGAATCTGAAAATGAGATTGATACCTCAGAAGAAGAGGAAGACAGTGGGGGTTTCAGCGGATTGTACCTCTCGCTTTCTCTAGGAGTTCTCGTTCTGATAGGGATAGTAGCCTTCTCTTTCAGAAGTAGATTGAAGTGGTTCAATCGACAAGAATCACCTTTGATTAATCAACCATCTATTGCTGAAACTGTCACTCCTGCTGTCCCAGTACAGCCTATTCTGATTGAGCCTACAGTACTCAATGAGTGGACGGATGAAACGGGCCACACATGGAGAAAAATGAGTGATGGAAGTGGTCGCTGGTGGAATGGGACAACTTGGCAAGAAGTCTGATAGATTCAGTAATGATCAACTAAATTGGCGTGCAGCCTTCGATCGACTTCAGGCATTCTATCTGGTGGTCTTCCGACCTCCAAGAAACGAATAACGTAATTTTCGATATTGAAAAATCCAAGCTCATGTTCGAGGGGATTCAGAAGGTTACGCAATTCTTGCCGCGGATTGGCTATCGGGAAGTCACGACGAATAAACACTTGATTGCCATCGAGCCGGCGAGAGTAATGATATCCAAGAATTTCCAAGAAACGAAGTATAGCGTCTTCTTCCTGAGCTGTTCGAATCGTGATCCTAAGTCCACAGCCTTGCAATCGCAACACTCCCCTTACACCACCTACTGAAACGTGGTTTCCGATGGGTTGCAATGAGAGAGCCTCCCAAACAAGTGGCATGGTGCGATACCATCGATGGAATTGACCATCACCTTCCCGGGGAGCTTCAGCAGGTTCTTCTTCTACGTTTTCTAAAATATCCTCAACTTCAACCGGAGGGGCTTCAAGAATCCCTGGCCTAACAATCCGCCGCCTATTTATCCTTTCAAATACTGGAAATGCTAGTTCTTCAAAATCACCTTGATAAAAATCGAACATCCCTTCACTTATCGTCGACGGCCGTATTCTCCAATCATTAACGAGAACAGAATCTGAAACGGTTTCGAAACCATCCTCTCCGGGTGTTTTTACGATTGTATCGAATCCTTGTGGCCCCCCAAACATCATGAAATCAGGTAACCTTCCTCTGGCGCCAGAATAGAAAGATTTGGGGGTAAGGCGAGAAGTTGATTGAGGTTCCCCCGGAGGTACATTTGAGCGGAGATACATCATTAGACTGTTCACTTTTTCAGCAGTAATAGCATCAGAAATCAATGAGAGCACAACAATTGCAATTGTGTCTCCGATGGGAATATCTCGATGGTATCGTCCTGTGTGAATGCACAATGATTGAGGAGACGTAAAGCCTAAGCGTACACCATGAATCTTGAACGGAGCATTGTGCGCACCAGGTTCCAAACGAATCTCATAGAAATGGCCAATCATTCCACGAACGAGAATTCGATCTCCTTCCACCCAGATATCGTTTGGGAATTGGCTCAATACTCCGCGGAGAAATTGCATCGATTTCACCAACGGTGGACTCAGTTTCTCCTTTTCCTCATACATAGAGGACCAATTCATTTGAGTGGCAATAAGCATCTCACCTTCTCGTGATTGATGGGGGGAACTGCACCAAGAAACAAGACCTGCAAGTAATCCAGGGCGAGAAGGAATAGGTGTTCGCCTGGTTGAACCTTTCTTTGTCATAGCCCTAAAGCACAATTCTCCTTTCGTGCTTAGCATAATAGGTGAGGGGACATTTTTGTGTTCGATTAAATCATTCAGATTACCCCATCGTCGTGCCCACGGCCATTCAACATCTTGCAGAATATTGTTCGAGCCATCCCGAAGAAATCGCCTCGAAAATTTTATTCTTTGGCGAGGACGTCTGCCATCAAGTTGTTCGAGTAAATTCCTTGCCCAATGATGATTAACAAGAGGGTTGAAACCAAGTTTTCTCTTTTGTTCGGAAAGAAGGTATGATGTCTGAATCATCGAATCAAATGGCGTTATTCGGTTTTGTCGATTGTTTCTAAAAAAGAGATTGTAATATCGATTCATGTATCTTCTATCCTCTCCAGACTTTCGAATAGGCTGGTATAATGCACTCACAGCAAGGAATATCGAAACGAGGTCCCAGCCGATTCTAGTCTCTTTATCGGTTAGAAGGATCAAGAATTGCCGAATAGGAATTTGGACATTGTGACGTTGACCGTCTACAAACATACGTCCATCACTGAATGAGAGAATTGAACCATTACGCATCTGATAACCGTCTTCTAGCTTTTCTTTTTCATAACCTGAGACTCCATAACCAGACCGTAGTTTCTCAATAAAAAGTTCTTCTTCCTCTTCTGGAAATGGAGAATAGCGCACAGGATCTTCTTGTGGATTCGCTAACCGAGCCCAGTCAACGTCAGGTGTAGTGATCATAAATTGTTCAAGATGTTCCCATCTACGCTTAAGCGAGCGGATTGGACCCCCGAGAACCTGAGCCATTTGCTTGTGTATGGCAAAGTCGAGATCTGGTGCCCAATTTCTTTCCTGTGCAAGTTCTATGCATCGTTGGCATAAAGGGCATTGGTTTGCTGTTTCATCTTGAAGGCATACGCCACATGAAGGTTGAACCATGCAATCTATCGATTTCCAGAGATTAAAAACGTTCAGCGAAGTGTTTCTAGAGCCGATACGACATTTCCTACATCTTCATCCGTGATGTGAAGGTGTGTAACGAGCCGACAATGCGTTGGTGAGATATCAAACATATCGATTCCTTGCTTGCCCATGTGTTCCGCAACTTGAGAGGCAGTATAGCCGTCTGCTGAGAAATAAACCATATTGGTTTGAACCGCATCAAGATCAACTTGCACGTGATCCATTTCATCGATTGCCGTTGCTAGATTCATTGCTCTACGATGATCTTCAGCCATTCGGTTCACGTGATGTTCAACCGCATAGATGCCTGCTGCTGCGAGAATGCCTGATTGCCTCATGCCCCCCCCAAACATTTTGCGCCAGCGATGTGCTTGGTCGATGAAATCTTGAGAGCCAACAAGTACCGAACCGACTGGCGCTCCAAGACCTTTCGAGAGACAAATCGATACTGAATCGTAGTGTTGGGTCATTCGCGGCAATGCGACACCTGTTGCGATTGATGCATTGAAAATACGAGCGCCATCAATGTGTGTTCCGCAATTATGTTCGTTTGCAACAGATGCAATTTCATCGAGAATGCTTTGGTCATAGCATGTTCCTCCCCCTCTATTGGCTGTGTTTTCAACACAAACAAGGCGTCCATCAGGATAATGAGATTGTGATCCTGCTTGTTTTCGTATTGCTCCAGAAACTAATTCGGGCGTAAGCATACCATACTTTCCTTCGGGTAAGGCAATGCTTGAACCGCATAGAGCTGCATACCCCCCACCCTCATAGAGATAGATATGGCTGTAGCGTTCGGTGACGATTTCATCACCGGGAACTGTATGTGTTTTCAGCGCAACTGCGTTTGACATTGTGCCAGATGGAACGAAAAGGCCTGCTTCTTTTCCACAACGTTGTGCGACGAGTTCTTCCAGTCGTTGAACGGTTGGGTCATCTCCCAAAACATCGTCACCAACTTCAGCAGTAGCCATAGCATCACGCATAGCCATAGTCGGTTGTGTAACCGTATCAGAACGGAGGTCGATACGACTTGAGGAATGGTCTCGCATAGATGTGCTAGTAAGCATCCCATGTTCAAAGAATCGACTCAAAGTAGTTTCAAATCGCCTGTGATTGTCTCGACTTCTTCGTCTCTACAAGGACCTAAAGCCAGTACTGTAAATGACCCTGCAGGGATTTGTGTATGTCCCGCATCATGGATTTTATTTGATAGAATTCCGCCCTTTTTGGCTTGGTTTGATAATTCATCTAGATGCTTTGCAGAATCGCCCTTGACACATATTTTCTTCTGACCGGTTTTGAACCATGCATCAAGAAGAGATGGGTCTTTTTCACCACATGCGAGCGTAGCTTTCACTGCTGCATGTGCTACTTGAGCGGCAATTTTTCCTTTACCCATCTTGAGTTCATGGTTAACGACAAAGACCATCTTTAATTTGTCATCAAGAGAAATAGATCCCGGCGGCTTAGGTGCTGTCAAACGGTGAATGAAACTTCGTAATCCCATGAATTCACCTCAGTCATATGTCTTGAGTTCAGAAAAGAGATGGTCCATTGTATGACGTGGAGCAGGCCCTACACCGAGAACCGTTGCGGTACCTGGAGCGATTTCTGTTAACCCTGCATCTTGAACGAGTGAATATGGCAATGATGCTTCTTTGGCAAGACCGAGAAAATACATCAGATCTTCTTCATCATCAACGGACAAACAAATCTTCCTCGATGCTGTTTCCTGCCATCGTTGAACCATCCGAGAATGGGTTTTTTTCGCTTGCTTGAGGGAACCAATTGCTGCGTGAGCGCACTGTACTGCAAGTTTTCCTGCTGATAATTCCAAATCAGAACGGCAGAGAAAAGCCATTGTTGGGGGTTCAGACAATGCTGACATGTTGATCCTCTCCAACAATTCTTTGTTGTGAAGGAGCTTGAAGAGAAAGGATTCGCTCAAACCATGCTCCGCCCCATACTGCAAAGAAAATATTCCCCATCATATGGAGGGCATCAAATGGAATTCCGTTAAACATGTAAAGAGCAAATTCCAAACTTGACATTGTTCCGTCAAGAATTGAGAGCGATACAATTGTGCTAAACAGTGGAACGCTCCAAACAGCAGCAAAGGAAAGCCGCTTCATCGAAAGGTTTCCCTCGTCATCATGGACGGAGAACATTGCACTTACACCTGCAACGCTAGACCAAGCAAGAACTTGGAAAAGAGTCCACCATCCATCGCCGAGAACTGCGTTACTTGAAACTGTGACAAGAATAACGAAAGCGATGCTGCGTTGAATTCCGTACTTCGAGCCAACCATAATTACTAGAATTGTAACTGGCATGATATTTGGAATACCACTGAGAAGGATACGTGCTCCTGAGGCGATGATGGCGAGTAAAAACAGAGACCATAACCATCCTTTCTGATGGTTATTTGGGCGCATCAATAGCCAAATTGCTGAAGCAAAAAGAAGCGCATTGATAGCAAGTAGACCGAGCGATGAAACATGAGGTCCGTGTGTACCAAGACCGCTCAGCATGAACGTTCCAGAAGTTGGTTAGCCTTGAGTGTTACCGCTTAGGCTGGTCTCCAACGAAGAATTGAATCAGAATCTATTGTTGTGTCAACAATACCAGTGTTTGACCGAGAACCATCGAGTGTGAACTCCCAACCATCTCCTTCCGTTCCGTTAAAGGAAAGAAGATATAAGCCCAAATATTGATCTTCATATTCAGTTGAAATTCCAAGTGATTCGCATGCTACTTGGGTTAATTCATAGACGTTTAACTGTCCACTTAGGCCACCAATGACATTCTCTTTTCCATCGATTTCTATGATCACAATTTGTGTGTCTTTCCATTCTTCTGGCCATTCGTCGTCCCATGTGGCTTCTGAATCTTGCTCGATTAAAGTCGACCACTGAGTAGAAATTTCTGGTACTGCAGCAACCGTAAACAGGAGGAGGAATAACGTGAGGGTTTTCCAAAGACGAGGCTTGTTACCAGTTGCAAAGAAAAGGCAGCAAAGCAAATATGATGATAGAAGAAGGACATAATGAACGACTTCAATCAGAGGAAACGACGACTCTTCTTCGTTGGTTTCGTCATTATCAAAAATCGTTACTTGCAACACGCCCATGTCATTACCAAGCGCCATTGCGGCGGTGGAGAAGCCTGGTGCTGCAGTAGTGTAGGTATCGAATGAAGTCGTATGCATTCTTTGTAAAGAGGTCCGATTAAAGACGCCCCAACCGCCATCTGGCGTATTTGAGGGAACCCACAATTCAAGGAAATCATTCTCAAGGTTTCGAATGGACATTTCCCCATTTGAATGGAACTGACTTTTTGATGCTTCAAAACACGTCATGTCATTGCATGATAAAGAAATCCATTCTTCAGATGTTGCAAGAAAGATGTTTTCGCCATATTGGAGAGGAATAGCGGGGGAATATCCATAATTCCCAATGATACTGTTGTTGAGATAAAGCGTAGATCCCGTTGATGTTTGAAGATGGATGAGTAAGCCATGTTGTGTTTCAATTGGTACATGGCGAATTTTACCTTCTCCAATTGAAGTGTTGGATATTGTTCCATCTCTGTTGATGGAATAAAGGACGCCTGTTTCTGTACCAACGTGGTAGCCGCTGTCTGAGACCAAAACCCCGTTCCTCCAACCTATTTCTTCAAAGTCTGCTCGCAAGAGCTGCTCTCCATCTTCGAAACAAAACGTCGACAGGCCTTGTCTTGTGGGAACGACAACTCGATCCTCATCAATTCCAAGTTGACCTGTAATTCCAAGAATATTCACTTCCGTTTGTTGCTCCCATACCAACACTCCACTCGAAGGATTCAATGCAGTCACTTTCCCATCTGCCCAAGCAACGACGAGAAGATTTTGCCACGAACCACAAGCACCAGTTCCAGCATCAACAAACATCAATGGAGACATATCGTGTTGGAGTGTCGTTTCTGAACGATACGTCCACAGTTCGTCTCCTGATGAGATTTCAAATGCGGAGATTTGGGGTCGATCTTCGCCCATCCAGAAACCAGAAGTACGGACAAAGACTGTCTCTTCGATAAGAAGAGGTTGCGTCGTTATGTATCCGTTTTCAAATTCATGTTCCCATGAACGATTCGAATCAGCCTTTGCAAATGGTAAAAGAAAGAGTAGAAGCAACAACAGAGCAACACGTTTCATGCCGAATGCCTCTGGATGACAGTACGAAGAACGGCACTCACTTCTTTGCCGTCAACACCTGGACAGGCGCCCATAACAATCCCCATTAGTGGACCCATTGCTCCCATTCCACGTTCCTTAACGAAGTCGAGACGCTCGAGAACAATTGATTCAACAATCGATTCAAGATCGCCTACATCTGCTGGAACGAGCCCGTTCTCTTCTGCATAGGCTTCAACCTCGTTCGTAGAGATGATTTTCATTTGTGCGAAGTGTTCGACTGTCGATTCAATTCCTTCTCTGGTTATTCCACCGTTTTCTCGAACGGTAAGAATTGTCGAAAGCACTGATGGTTCAACGGATTCATGGACGAGAAGAAGCGAAGCCCAAGCCTTTGTTGGAGTCGGATGGGATTGGAAAAAGACATCGTCTAATTCTCGTGAAAGAAGTTGCTTGCATTGATCTTGGGACAGTTCTGTGTCCTTCAATCGAGCCATTCTCTCGTCTTGACTCATAGGTAAGTTTCCTAGAATTTCAGCCCAATGCTCATTGTGAACGAGAACTGGGGGGACATCCGTTTCTGGATACATCCTGGCACCGCCAGGGAGAGGGCGCATTGGTGAAGTTGTTCCATCTTCAGGAGCGCCCTTTTTGATAACGACATTGCGAACTTCCTGTGGTATTCGGTGATAAGAGAGTCGGGCTCGTTGAACAACGGACTCAAGTGCGAGTTGCGCTTGCCATTCAGGTGCAAGGCAGAGAACGAATCCATCTCGTTCTGAAAGTTCAAGTTGATTTCGTACGCCATCGACGAAAGATTGCTCAATGCCATAGGCTGGAAGTTCATCAGAATGGAAGACGCCGCGTACACCTGCTAATTTTGCAGCTCCTGCGAGTTCTCTGCCAAGACGAGGCAGTTGTGAACCTTCAGAATCCAGGGTTTTCGTTCCAAATCTTCCGGCAAAACCAGGAAGTTTCAATGCGACCATCCTGTATTTTGAGTCAAGACCTTCTCTGACCATTCTGCTTTCACAGTCTGAAAAGACATCAGTAACATCTGAGAGTTCTGTAGGGAGGTGTTGTTCAACAGCAGTTGCTACTTCCGCTTCCACAGAAGCGTCATCAAGTCGTCGGTCTGTTGGTAATGGTGGAAGATTAAGTTCCTGTCGAAGGATGTTTGCAAGACGATACATGTGGACTTGACGTACCATTTCGAGTCGTACAATCTTAGGAATCCATCCTAAGTCTTGACATCCTTTGATTTCAACACGGTCGCCGCAAGCAACACTCACATTGAGATCTTGGCGAATTGAACCAAGACCACGTCGTACACTTCGCGTATCTCTGAGCGTTCTCCCTAGTGCCTTTGCTGTAATTTGAGCATGCTCTGGAGAGATGATGTCCGGGGATGTTGCAATTTCAATCAATGGAACTCCGAGCCTGTCGAGATTGTAAATGACCTGTTCACCAGATGATGTCGAAACTGTTTCTAATTTACGAGCACTGTCTTCCTCTAAGCATAAAACATCGATTCCAACATCGCCCATTTCGGTTTTTAGAACACCATCTGTAGAGATAAGGGATGTTCTTTGAAATCCACTGGTATTCGAACCATCAACAACTGTTTTTCGCATGGTTTGAATAGCAGTTACTGGTTTTGATTCAAGCAAAGCAGAAACAGTTAGAGCAATATTCAATGCATCCGAATCGTGTGGAAGTGGTGGACTATCATCAAGTTCGATGAGCCCTGCGTTTGGAGACTGTATGTAGACAAACGAGCGATTGCGTCGCTTTTCAAAGCGTGCTGCAATGTCGACAACGCCACCTTCTCCACTTGCTAGTCGTAGTTTTCTGCTGTAGCGTGGCCATTCATCGGGAACGGTTTCAATGGTAACATCGAATAGATCGCATGGTTGTCGAGAATGGAGTTTCCCCGTCGCTAATTGTTGGTGAACCTCAATACCACACATGAATCCAAGTTGTTCTGTATCGAACGAAGAAGCGTCCTCTAGAACGCCTTCTGGTTCCTTGCGAACAATCTCAGCCATAACCATCCCACGTGCATCCACTTCATGAGGTGAACGCTTAACATTCAAACAATTTGAAGTGTATCGTAACCATTTGGTCTCATCAAACGACCAGTTTGATTGAGCTTCTCAATAATTTCTTCAGCCTTTGAACGAGGTATGTTTTCGCGCTCTGCTTCATTGATAACGTCCAAGAGTTGAGCAACGCCTCCGCCATTCTTTTGGAATCGATCAATGATGTCCAAGATTGTTCGTTCTGCATGACGTGCACCTCCCTTTTTGCTTGAAGCGATGGCTGTTTCATCGAAGTTTTCACCCATCAAATCGTAACGCCATGTTTTGGTCAGACGGACGGCTCTTTCAGCATCTTGAAGGGATGCTGTTTCTGCCAGACGAATTCTTGCGCTTGCTTCAGCAAGTCTTGCAAGTGCCTCGAGAGAACGTGCGGTAATCGCGACAGCATCTTGGAAATCTCCAGATTGTTTTCTGGTTGTTACATAGTAATCAATGATGTATTTTCTTGCTTCTTCGTCGAGGTTCGGATGAATTGAACGCTTTGAAAATGCAATGTATTTACGCATAAAGTCACGATGGAAATGTCCTTCTGTGTGTGATGGGGTTGTAGTGACAGAACTCTGTTTAGTCGGGTCTGGTGCAGACCCTTCATTGACGAGTAATTCGCTTGTTCCGGAGAATCGGTTGTTGACGATATGCCCTGCAATCTTTGCATCTTTGTCTTCAGAAGGCTCGTCGGTTAGTAGCCAAATGACGTCGAATCGAGAGATAAGAGGAGGTGCGAGATTGATTTGTCCTGTAAATGGAACTTCAGAGACTGGTTGGAATCGACCTGCTTTCGGGTTGGCCGCAGCAAGAACAGCACACCGAGTTCTCAAACTAGCGTTGATTCCTGCCTTTGAAATTGAAATGCGTTGTTGTTCCATCGCTTCGTGCATACTGGATCGATCTGATTGGTTCATTTTGTCGAATTCGTCAATAGCAGCAAGTCCTTGATCCGCAAGAACAAGTGCTCCTGCTTCAAGTGTCCAGCGCCCATCAGCATTCGAATCCTGAACTGCTGCTGCAGTAAGTCCAGCGGCAGATGCAGACATACCAGAAGTAAATCTCCCACGTGGAGAAATTTTACCCATGTACGCAAGAAGTTGAGATTTTGCAACTCCTGGGTCTCCCATAAGCAAAATGTGAATATCGCCACGGTTTCTCGTCCCGTCTGGATTGAGTCGAGCCACCCCTCCAAACAATTGAAGCATCAGTGTTTCCTTGATTTTCTCCATACCAAAAATCGAGGGAGCGATAGAACTCGACAAACGGTCATAGATGTCAGGAGAACTGGCAAGCTCTCTAATTTGGGCTTCTTCTTCATCTGAAACAACGATTTCTTCTAATGCAAGATTCTGACGTTCAAGCGACTGAATTCGAAGGAAGATATCAAACACTGGCGTATCTTTTCCGTGCTTTCTTTGGGAGCGTATGAACAGCACACCGTTTGCCTTCACTCGATCCCCTGGATTGACCTTTCCTGTCAAATCGTGCTCGGCAATACAAGCAAGTCGTTCTGGTTGAATACCACCGCGAACTTGTTCAGGAAGTTCTTGAAGTTCAATAAATTGGGAGTTGATGAGTACCGATCTATCATGAAGCAATTCGAATCGTGTTTGCCTGTTGTTCATGCCGCAACCGCCATCGATTTGAGTGCATTCCATCGGTTGAATGAGTTCTTGTTCGTTCGGTTGGTTAATGGTGATCAGGTGTTCACAAGCCACGCATTTGAATGTCGCCGAGTACATTCTTGGACGGACGCCTGAAATCTTCGTTATGACTGCATCAATGGCCAACATGACGCCAATATCATCAGAACGAAGTTGGGAAACTGTCCGTACTTGATCGCTTGGGAGATGGACGATTCGAACCCATGGATGTATTGCTCCATGTCCGACATCTGCGAGGAGTTCACGCAGGGCTCTGTTTGAAGCATCGTAATGGAGTTCAGGCTGACTGAGGATGCTTTGTGCAAAATCGTGATCAAATCCTTCAATGGTTTGGTAAGAAACTTCTAGACTTTGAACATCTGGCCAAAGTTGGGCTATATTGTGAACGTCTTCAGTGAAATGGGCGTGAAGTAGAGTTGACCAGCGGGCTGTTAAATCGAAATCCTGAATCATAACTTTCACACCCCGTGGAGTTTAAGATAATCGGCTACAGTTTATAGAAAGCGCGCTCAATCAAATCCACCCCTCTGTTTCCACTGGAGAATTATAGCGACGTCATCGGCTTTTTAGCAACGGATTTGAACGCTAGTGGAACTTCGCCAGAGTGCTTTTTATCCAACTCTTTTGCAAAATAATAGCTCCACTCTTTCTCAATATATTGATAACAAATAAATGTCTGAGATGATTTATGATTATATTCGCACATGGACTTGAAGGCACGCCAAATGGAAGTAAAATTCAAGCTCTGAGAGCATCGGGATTCGAAGTTCTTGCTCCGGATTTCCAAGGAATGGTTCTCAGTGAAAGAGTTGCTCTTTTGGAAGAAATCTGTAACGAACACGCTGATGCAAAGCCAATTTTGGCTGGATCGAGTTATGGCGGCCTTACTGCGGCAATTGTTGCAATGAGGACGCCACACCAATTTTCAGGCCTCCTTTTGTGTGCTCCTGCGCTACATCTGAAAGAAGATCCTGTTGACGATGAGACAGTACTTGTTGCCCCGAAAGGTATGTCAACGGTCATTGTTCACGGTATTGGAGATGACATCGTCCCTATTTCCTGTAGCATTGAATATGCAGAACGCTCAGGAAACGATATTCTACAATTTCACAGAGTAGACGACGGACACCGTCTTGCTGAATCGCATAGTTCGATTCTCGAAGGTGCTAACGCCTTGTATTCACAAACGATTGATTCATGAAACGTCTTGCTCTGGCAACGGTATGAGCGACTCAATGGATTATGCTTCGAGCGGCGTTGATATTGATCTTGAAGGAGCTGCTGTTGCTTCACTAATAGGTTCGCTACAACGTTCCACTCGAAAGCCTGGAACTCCAGGGGCGCCTGTTGATCTACCCGGCGGCTTTGGTGGACTCATTGAATTCGGAAACCATCTTCTGGCCATGGCTACAGATGGAGTTGGAAGCAAATTACAAATTGCTACTGCTGTCAAACAATGGGCGAGTGTTGGCATTGATTGTATGGCAATGAATGTGAATGATTTGCTCTGTGTCGGTGCTGAACCGATTGCCTTCGTTGATTACATTGCGGTCCCGAAACCGGATCCTGAAGTCCATGCAGCAGTCGGGGCTTCTCTAGCAAAAGCCTGTGAGTTAGCAAACGTTACTTTGGCAGGAGGAGAAACCGCATCCCTGCCTGGAATCGTAACGGAACTCGACCTCTCAGGTACAGCACTTGGCTACCTTGCCAAAGATGATGCAATAACCGGTGAAACACTCCAAGCAGGAGACGTACTTGTCGGACTCCCGTCATCTGGAATTCATTCGAACGGGTTTTCCCTTGTTCGAAACATCATCAAGCATAGTGGACTTGGCTACGAAGATACTTGTCCGTTTAATCCTGATTTTGATGGAAGAGAAATCGCACGCTGGACCGAAGGAACTCCTACTTTTGCTGAAGTGTTATTGACGCCCACCCGTATCTATTGTGATCCTGTGGTCAGCCTGCTACATCATCTCAAAGCTGCGAATGGAACTGTTCACGATGTCCATGGAATCGCTCACATCACAGGAGGAGGATTATCCAATCTTCTCAGATTGCACGATTCGCTTGGATGGCACATCGAAAGCCCTATGCCGATTCCTCCTGAATTCGTATGGCTTCAACAAAACGGAAACGTGACAGATTTGGAAATGCATCGCACATTCAACATGGGATTGGGCATGGTTCTTGCAGTCTCCAAAGACGCAAGTTCAGACATTCTAAACTTCCTTACAGAGAAAAATTCTGGAGCCCAAATCATTGGTCATGTGCACGATGACGGACATAACGTGACTCATGTTAACCCAGAGGTTGCTTTCCACCACTATTGATGCGGTGCGGTCAAGAAGAGGAATCGGTTCCATTGACCATGGCCGATATGTTCAGCGGAGCAGATGACCCTGCTGGTTGGCCTGGGCATCTCTGGCTAGAAGGGCGAACTGTTGTCCATCTGCAATCCGATCAAGAACGCCCTTCACATATGCCAAGAGGGCCTGTGGCAAAGTCAGGAACTGGTTTCATGAATCCTGCAATGGCCCCTGCTCGTACACGTTCTGTACTCTTACTGCAAGATGCTCTTGAACACGGTTGGCTTGTTGATGATCGGCCCATCCGGGCTCTCGATGCATTATGTGCAACAGGTATTCGAGTGAGAAGGTGGAGAAATGAAATCGCTCCTGAGTTGCAAGAGCGGCTCCACATTACTGCAAATGATCTCGATTCTAAAGCACTCGATTGGGCGCTTTCTTCGGTTCGAAAGAACAGAACTAACGGGATTTTTCCGATACTTGATGATGAACAAATACCAATAGAACAGATAACTGAAAATGGGATTCACTTCCAGCGATATGATGCTCGAATGGCAATGATTCAGGGATCCTACCAATGGATTGATCTCGATCCATTTGGTTCACCAGTGCAATTTCTTGATACTGCTCTGCAAGGCCTTGGACGCGTTGGAGTTTTGGAAGTAACAGCAACTGATACAGCAGCATTAACAGGTTCATCGTCAACCTCTGGATTGAGAAGATACGGCCATAATGGAATTGTTGATCATTATGCTCACGACGATGCTGTTCGAGTCCTACTCGGAACTATCGCAACCAGTGCTGCACGCTTAGATCGATCAATTGAACCTCTTCTCGCCCTCTTTGATGGACATCACGTTCGTGTCTCTGTTATCGTTCGAAAGAGCAAATTAGGCGCTGATGAGAATCGACAAAAAATGGGATGGAGGGTTCGCCATGATGATATCCCATACACATTCGTAAAACATCCATCCCCAGAGCAAATTGAACATTCAAGTGGCCCAATGTGGATTGGTCCATTATGGAATGAGGAGATTACTGGCCGGATGACTGAGGACCATGCCGTTGAGTGCTGCTTACCAAGAGAGACTGATTTGAATTCTGAGGGTGATATGGATTTAGAATGGACTGAACTTGACCAAGTCTATGCAGAACGAGAACTCAGGAGATCTGTGCGCTACATCTCAGACGCTTCTTCTTTGCTTTCATCAGAACATCTTTTGCTCCCGTATGATCAAATTGCACCGTGGGCAAAGGCGGCATCGATGCCTTCCATGGTCGACCTTATTGCTGCGTTAAATGAGGAAGGTTATCTTACAGCTCGAGTCCCTGACCTGAGACCATATATCGCAACTAAGGCTCCATATGAAGTGGTTTTAGAGATGGTTCGTAAAATGGATTCAGCCGAATGATGGATCATTTTCAACATCGTCATCCGGAGAAGGAAGTAGCGGCGTCGAATTCTGAATGATGTCCTGAACTGAATGCTCGATTTCTCTTGCATTTTCAAGCATCTTTGATAGTGGAATTTCAATTCCAGTCATTTCCGTAATTGCTTCAATGGCAACTGCGGCTGCACGAACATCTGGATACATTGGACTTGCTTCTGAAAGAAGGGCTGTAATATCGAGATTGAGACGATCGCCTTCACTCAACAAGAAGCCAGTAATTCCAGAAACGATTCCACGTTGAATTGTATGTAAATCCATTTCTTTCAATCGCTTTCTTGCTGTCTCAGAAGCCCCTACTGCGAACAACCCTTCACCTTGAACTTCTTTTTCTGGTTTGAGGATTCCATCGATAATGATGAGCTGTTCAAATCCACCCGCCGTAAACCATTCTAAGACAGTTGAACCGAAAGCAATGTCTTGCTCTTTTTCGAATTGGATCTCTGCAGTAAAAACGCCAATTCCGTTTCCTTGGTAAACGCGTACAGGATGTCTGGGGACTTCGTTTTGTATGAGAGCTACGGCTGGGAATCGTTCATCCATGACCGTACCAAGTTGAGTTAGGCCAAGTGATTCGATGATGTGTGATGTTGCGATTACTCCGACCATTCCAGCGGTGGTAAAACCGCAGACTGCGACGCCTCCGGTGGTTGGGTCAACCCCCGAACGGAGAACGAGATCATATGTTCCAAACTGCTGACTCATGGTTCCCCCTCATTCTTCTGGTCGACTCGTGTTAGAAAAATATCACGCTTGTCATTCTGTGAATTCTGACCAGTCTTCAGCGCCTTCTTCGCGGTACCACCACGTTCCGTTTTCGTCTTCCCACCACTCAGTTCCGTATTCGTCGATTGAAATCCCATCGTCTTCTTCAGCGGTATCGTCTGCCGTTTCTTCGGCTTCTGACTCCACGTATTCTTCAATCTCCCCGCCGGTATCTTGACCAGAAAGTTCTGAAATCAGAGAATCGCCGGGGCGTTCAATAATATCCGGTTCTGCGCTGATGGTTTTGTCCTCAAATTCGTCCAGGGGACGCCCTTCAGGAATCGCTGGAGTAGGTTCTTCCTTCTTTTCCAGAGGGAATTCATCGTCATCCCCATAGAATTCATCATCATCGAATCCTGCACCTGCTTTGCGATTCAACATAACATAACCAAGAATTGCAAGAACGAGAAGTGCTCCGCCAATTCCTCCATAGAGAAGTGTATTTGAGGATTCTTTATCGTCGCCATCTGCCTTGTCTGGGTCTTGCGGAACATACTGAGAAGCCGTCCATTGTACTGTATCTGAGGTTATTTCTGGTTGGAGCGAATTGTAGTTGGGAGACGTGGTGTAGATTGAGAAGCTGAGTGTTTTCACGACACCTTCATCCTTCTGAGCGTTCCATATTTGATCATACGTTGGTTCGAAAGAAATTGTCCCAGAACCGTTCTCAGCAATTGTCACTGTTGACGGTTTGTTGAACAATGCAGGTACATCTGTAGCCGTTAATTCGACTGAGATCTCGAATGGGTTTGGATTGAGGACTTGGCATTCAATCGGGTCACTATCCATTTTCTTATTCGTAAGAATTATTGAGCTTTCACACGTAACTGTTGCTGGCAATAAGACAGTTGGCTCCCATTCAGGTTCTGTGGTATTTGTATCTGTTTCGTTACCTGTCGAGTCGTCGAGGTATGGGTTGAGTAGAGTTGTATGCGATAATATTCCGAACCAATTTCTGTCGTTGGTTGAGACGTTGAATTGGATGTATGTTGCATTTTCAAACTCTGAAACAATGCGCACTTTTCCTTGGGAAACTGTTTCAGTTCCACTTGTGATTGCGACGTCTGATTCATTGTATGCAGTCCATTCAATGGAAGTTCCTTCCAGTGATGCTTGTTGAGCGACATCATCTGCATCGTTCGCTGTTAGAGTGATGTTCAGATCTACTGCATCATTCGAATTCTTATCAGTCGCAGAAGGGCCTGAAAGCACTGCTTCGATTCCAGAACTGATGGTTAATTGAACTGAGTCACCCAGAATCGGTTGTGCATCCATAGTCTCAATTGCTGCCATAGTTGCATCAAAAGAGAGGGTGTCTGCGTAAGTTGAACTGAAATTCAAGAAGACTGTTGGTGCACTGGAGTCGTGAAGGTTCGTTACATCCACAGGAACCCATGTACCTGCCATATCTGTTGTTCCGGTTAGAATGGAAGTTTCATCTCCAGAAGTTATGGTGAGGGCCAATTCTGCATTCACAAGTGGCGAAAATCCAGTTCCATCCTCGACCATTGCACTGACTTCAATCTTGAGAGGTTGTGTTGATACGAGGTATTGATCTGGATTTCCTGTTGTTACTATGATGTCTAAATCACTCTGAAGATAGGTGTTATTGTACGCAACGGTCGGCCCAGCAAATGGAAGTGGAAGAGATACATTGTCGTAAATATCAACAGCTGCAACGGCAACCCAATACTGTGATGTATCCATTACTGCGCCTCCTGGAACACTTCCAGTTGAGTCGTTGTAGTCCGACATTACCGAGATGTCGTACGATGTTGTTGTGTTCGATAATGTAGCAACTGGAGAATACGTCCTGTCGCCTAATTTGAACGCCTTTTCAGAGGTAAATTCAGCATTTGTCTCGGTCGACGAATCAAGGCTCATGTTTGACACATATACGAGGTATTCTTTGACAAATGAGTCCGTGCTTAGAGTCCACGAAGCCCGTAAAGGACTGGACTCTGTACTCACGTCGAGATCAAGGAGTTGGATGTTTGTCGCATTTTCTGGAGCTGCGGGATAAGGTATTGTTACTGACAACGATTGAGAAAGGTTGCTTATGACACCGTAGGAGTGGGTTGAACGTACAACGTATCCATATGTTGATCCAATCTCCACCTGAGTATCGGTATAGTTATTCGAACCTGTTACAATGTCGTGAGGGTTATTCCAATCGTATGTTGTCGATGATGACATCTTGAAAATTTGGAATGCTTGTAAATCTGAACCGTAGGTTGACAGTTGTTGCCATTCTATGGTCACATGATTTTCTGTAATTGACTGCACAGCAAGAATTGGTGTTGGTGGTAAAGCGAGATTCGGAGCACCAAGAGTGTAATTGGCATTGAAGGAAATGACATCAAAAGTTCCTGCTTTGGATGTCTCAACAGGTAAGGTTACGCTAAAGAGCCCAGTTCCTGGAAGCATTTGTTGATTGAGCGAGTTACTCAAAGAACCTATTGTGCCTGCGCTTGATGATACTTGGAATGCGATATCGTATGCAATATCTAAATTCGTAAAATTCGCTGTTCCGTTTGAATTGCTTGATACAGACATCATGTTGTTGACCATTTCAACACCATATCCATCCGATAGTCCCGGATATGCTAGGATGCGTGTAGAAATGGCGTCACGAATAACATCGTTCGAGTCAGACAGTGTCAATATTCCAATGTTAGAAATTGTGCTACTGGAGTAGCCCTCTGTCCAAATATCAACGTTACTATCGACATCAACATCCAATGAAATATTGTGCCAAGCACCGATGAAAATACCTTGAGATGTCTCGCCCGCTAAAACGAATTGTTCCATCAAACCATCACCATCAGCATCTGCGAAATGGATGTCTCTAGGCTGAGACCATGGAGTGAGAGGAGCCAATGTAGGGATGCCAACTCCTGTTACGCTGATTGGTCTAAAACCAATATCCCCTTCGATGGTGGCGAGGTTGTTATCACCTTGCTCTGGATTTGGTAAGAAGAAAGATGCGCTCCCATCGTTATCATGATCTGCGATTGTTGCATTGTCGGTATTGATTTGATCAATCGTTTGAACCTGAGTCCATGTCTGACCGTTATTGACAAGAATGTTTGAGCCCATGGCCTTTGGAGTGATGAAATCAATATCTCCATCTCCGTCCACGTCTCCCTTCACAGAGTATTCGGATAAATTACGGAATTTGTTGATGTTCGGATTCAAGATTTTATTCACTGCATCATACGTAATCTCCGTGGCATCATTATTCGAATCGGTTACTAGGATAATCATTTGACTGCGACTGGGAGCGAAGAAATCTCCCACGTACATACTACGCAAATTTGCTCTGCCATTTCCGAAATTCCACTTGTAAATATCAACTGTATCGGCAATCTTAGACATGTTTGTTGTTCCATTAAACACATTCAGTGCAACAAGTCCATTTCCAGAATATCCATGGATTGAGATGAAGTCTGAGAAGTTATCTCCGTTCATATCTTCAATTTGAACATCAATAGGATTGGTTGTGATATTGACTGTGAAATACGGATCATAGGCTGAAGTTGTTGAATTGTAATAATGGATGCACATTGTTTTGTTAAAGGGTTCAAAGGAAACAACATCATCAAATGAATCGTTATTCATGTCGGCGATTCGAATCAGAGTTGATGTAGGACAGGTTGCTGTCCAGTTGGATAGGCTGTAGGACATTGTGGTTGAATTGCTTTCAACCACGGCAATCCCTGTACCAACTCCAGTGGAATAATTTTGCGTGGATAGAACAAATGCATCTGCCATAGAATCTCCATTTGAATCACCCATCTCCATCTGCTGAATAGAACCAACTTGGACGTATTGTGCTTCAATATTCGGCGTATATTCGACATCCATTTGGCTTGTTTGCAATGAAGCGTTCTTTGGGAGGAGGAACGGCGCAGGCATACCAGAATTGTTGTTGAGTTGAACCTGATCAGATGTATTTCCCGTTTGGAAACTATTTTGATGGGATAAATCTCCATAGCCTAGCCCTGAATAACTCCAAATCGTATTCCCCTGGCTGTTATTGATGTAGACACTTCCTGGAGTGGCTGAAGCATGGGAGCTGTCAACTAAAAATGATGCATCTTGGTATGTGACATTTCTCTCTAAATCTATTTCCAGTGCAAGTGATGTGTTGTTTCCATCGGACGTAATCGACAGACTGGAGGCATTGTTAGCGAATGTTGAAACTTCTGTTGGAGAACCTGTTGAAGGCGAGATAAACAGAAGTGAAGCCAATAAGATTGAAACTAAGAAAAGCGATTTTCGACGGGTTTTGGCTTCGTGCATGGTATCACCTGCAATCTACGCAGACTACCTATACTTCAAGTCGATTACGCTTTGATTACAGTGTATGAAGGCGATATTTTGTTACATCAAGGGGTTTTTTGTTATCATGGCAAATATACAAGGGTTATGAACGAGGGGGGATTCCTAAGAATGATACCCATGGTAGCACAAGCGAAAATAATGGTCACCGCTGGCGACTTAGAAATTGACGTAAGCGGAGCAACTGTAGAAGTCGACGCTCGACTTATACAAATGAGGCACGATGATACATGGTCAATTGTACTTGAGCGTGTTAGAGAAGCAAGAGATGCTGCTATCGAAGCGGCCATCGATGCTGCAAGAGATGCTGGCTTGCCAGAACGCGGCTCGGCATTCAGATCTCTCGTAGAAAATTGTGCATTGGTGAAGAAACCCGACCAAGTACTCGCAGCGATTCATTACCTGCGAGACGTTGAAAACGTACAAGACAGTCCCCCTCGTGTCGTCAACCAACTCTTTTCTGATGGCGGAATAGACCCCCCAGGTAACCTATCACTGTACCTAAACAGACTCAGAGAACGTGGTTTACTCGAAGTTCCATACGAACATGGAGACAAAAACCGATTTGCTGTTCTCACAGACGCTGGTAGGGCGCACCTCGATAAACAATCAACCTCGTGAGTGAATCATGGTCATGTCAGGCGGAGGCGCGGGAGACCCGCGAGACGACCCCGAATCTGATGAGAATATAATTCTCGACTACTCTTTCCAAAACCATGCTAAAGTCCTGCTGCGTAAGGGAAAGCACAGAGGATCTTCATTTCGAAGAGCCATTCTTGATGAAGCCGATCTGACAGAAGGGAACTTTACCGACTGTGATTTCCGTAAAGCGTCGTTGGTCGAGGCCGATTTAATGAAATCTGCTTTCGATGGTGCCGATTTTAGAGGCGCCGATTTACGAAAGGCTCGATGTAATCTCTCAAATTTCAGGAATTGCAAACTCAAGGGTGCTGATTTACGTGGCATTCGGGGGAAATACGCCATCTGGCAGGGAAGCGATTGGTGGAATGCAATACTGAATGAAGATCTGGAAAAGGCCTTGAAAAAGAAATGGCCAAAACCATCCAATCATTCTGATTCATCTTGAATTAGTTTGACAGAATTAGCTTCATTGAACGCGAGTTTTGCTCTTGCGTTTATCAGAGGTAGAAGTGCCAGCGCCCCACATAGGAACGTGCAAACTCCACATAAATATCCAGTGATTTCGTGTGTTTGTACCAGCATTGACTCGAGGAGGTGTTCTTTGGCAGCATCATAAATAATCGTGCAACCATAAACCCCGCCTATGAACGAAATACTCGCACCTGAAATGGCTATCTTCCCTCCAATTGATTTCATACTGAAGAGGAGAATACTACCAATAAATATGAGAATGCTTCCTATCCCTAGCGCCGTTCCTCGGATTTTATATCCATCCAATTCATTGATTTCCTTGTGGAAATCTTGATATTGCTCTACGCTAAGGTTTTCACCTTGTTGATTTGGAACGTTAATTAGAGTTTCAATCTGAGCTTGGGACAATTCTTCTGAGTTTGCATTTGTAAGATCGGTATATGCTAGAATTGCGAAAAATAGTGCTCCCAACAGAAGCAATACTGCAACTGTTTTCGGACCCTTCCTATCTGGGCGAATCGCAAACATATCGGGAAGGGCCTCATCCATTCTGAACACCTTCATCACAATCGTCTAATCCACTTCTAAGAAAGTCTGGAATTGGAATACGCTTCATAGAATCCATATCCACACAAACAGTAACTTGAGTTGATGTCCAAAGTAAGACATCCTCTTGATTGTGAAACTCATAGCGCCATGTGCAGGATGATTCTCCAATTTTTTGAATCCATATTGTTGCCGTGACTGTATCCCCATATCGTAGTGGTGCAATAAAGTCGGATTCTACATGGACGACTGGAAAACCGATCTGCTTTTCTAAAATCAGTTGTGAATATTTTATTCCACAAATTGGCTCCCATGAGTCCTCAAAGAAACGATGTGCTAAATCGAAGATTCTTGGATAATACGCAATATTTGCGAGGTCGACCATTGGAAAGTCCACGCTTCTCTGCAAACGAACGGCCATGCCTAACCCAGAAGGATAAACGCAATGAACTCTTGTACAGAAACAGGTAAATCGTGCCGTTGCGCTTATATCCAAGAGGTGGGTGGATTCGAATACCAAGGCCCTATAGTGTAGCTTGGATATCACGCCGGCTTGCGGAGCCAGCAACCCGTGTTCGAATCGCGGTGGGGCCGCCAACTCATGACTCTGCGCCTTCGCGCTCATCATTTTCATCAGCGATTAATCGCTTCTCGAGAGGCGAATAATGAGGCCCTACCATCTTTCTGAAGTAGCCATCAGAAGCATATGTTTCATCTTCAACTAAAACTCGTGGTGAATCAGAGAGCAATTCGAGAATACTGAAGACATCATCATAGTGGTAGGTATACTCAAACTCTACAGTATCCTGAACAACTTTTTTCCATGCTCTTTGTCTAGGTTTCTTGAACCAAATTGTGAACCCACTAACGAGTGGATTTCCATCACCCATTCTCCATTTCCAACCATTTGTTCCTTTGATTTCAACCACGTTTTCTCCAGGGATGTATGTAGCGTCCATTGTTGAGTCAAGGAATTCTTTTAATGCTGCAGAGGCCGGACTCGCAGATAAACCATACAAATTAAGCAGAGCATGTCGTAGAGGGCCATGTCTCTCTTGTTGAATGAACTTATCATCATTGAGTAGCATTAAGAAATATGAATCGAGAACATCACAGCCTGGAAGGTTTGCAGCGTTTTGATGATCTGGCTGAATGCAAACTGAGGCTTCTTTTCCATCGAGTTTCCCCTTGAAAAAAGCGGTTGTTGCGTTGAGGCCAGTCCCACCTGCATATGGATTTCTCATTCGTTGTACTAACCCTTCGAGAGGAATGGAATAAGTTGCTAGGTTCCCAAGAATGATTATTTTGTCAACTCCGAAGATAATCCTATCTGGATTTCTCTCAATTGTTTTTAGAAGGTAATCAAATGAAGTCTGCATTGCAGTGAAACTTTCATTAACGAGATTCTTGAATCCATCCTTTTTCTCTTGTTGATATTCAAAAGAGGCTGATGGTGTTTCTTTCTCCTGTTCGTCATCGCTATCAAATAAACCGCTCATGAGAGAATCTCTTTTCAAGACTATATGAAGATGCTAAGGCCATTCTACAATTTCCCATTTGTTCTGTTCAGCAAACGTTCTCAGAGATGGTTCTGGATTGACTGCGATTGCATGCCCGCACATTCGCATAAACCATGAATCAGCAAGTGTATTTCCGTAGCCATAACACTTGGATAAATCATGGCCGTTTTCCATTGCATCCAATTCTACTACCGGCACCTTGCCTTTCCGTCGTGGAACGGACCAGCTCCGTTCGGAACCAGAAAGAATACCTACACGATTGCTTGGCCCGCACCCATACACCTCATCCATTCCAAGTATTCTACCCATTGCTTCAGCCATAGGCGCCACAGTTGCAGTAACTAAGACCAGCCTGTGACCCTGCTCCCGATGCCAAGCAATCTTCTTCCATGCCTGCTGGGAAACCTTCGGCTCGAGTAATGCGGGAGCTATCTCATCAGAATAGCGCTCCAATATCGACCATGAAGCGAGAGAAAGGTGACCTCTGTTACGTAATGCATCGTAAGGAGATTTGCCTGTTAAGAGACCAAATACTGTCCCGAGCGTCCAGGCTACTGTTGCATGAGGTATTCGCCATGGCCGTCTTTTTGCAAGAACTCCTGTCAGCGTTTTTTCGCTTGAGGCGTTGAGTAATGTCCCATCGAGATCGAAGTATGCAGCAACCCGTTGCTCTTCGCTCATGTGCATAGCACGAGGTGAAGCCTCATGAGTTCGTCGGTATCTATTCCTTCGAATACGACCAAATCATTGTTGTTACAAGTCCGAGCATGACAATTTTGAACAAATCCCAGATGATGAACGGTTCGACTCCCCATTCGTATGCCTGACTCAATGAGACATCGTAGGAATGTGCTAGCCATAGCGTCCCAACAATATAGACTGGAATCATTGCAGTAATCCAACATAACGCCTGTATTGCATACTGTGGTTTTTCTGAATTCCGAGATATGTCAAGCCCAGTCGCAACCATAGCAGAGGCGAATGGGAAAGCTAGCAAATAGCCCCCTGATGCAATAAGAGTCCCTCCATCGATGAACAAGACATCCCCTTGTTCAGCAAAAACGGGCGCTCCTAGAGCTCCTACGAGAAGATAAACTGCGCCTGAGAGAAAGGCATCATTCCTCTTAAGGAAGACACCGGTTGCAAGAACTGCAAATGTCTGAAGAGTAAAGGGTACAGGGGATAATTGAGGGATCACGAAAGAAACTTGGGCGCAAAGAGCAGTAAAACCAGCGAAGAAAGTGATTAGGATTGTTCGCTCATAATAGGAAAGCGATTGACTTGAAAATGCTTGATGCCAACGTTCAGGTTTGTTTAGGTTCAATTGATTGAACATGATTTAACCATCAAAAATTGCCTATTAGTTGTTACAGTTGAAAGAGATGATTTCATACAGTATTCTCTTCATCTGCTTCAAGACGACCATAAACCCGCCTTCCGGCTCGATGGTCTTGCCACCAAGTCAATCGATCCGCAAGATGTCTTGGAATAAAGAATCCCACCTTGCGAGGCGTCAAACCATGATTCCTCATGACTCGATCATGAGATAAATTCGCAACGATTGATTGGGCTGAGCATCCTGGATTCGCTGTAACAAATCGCATAATCTCATGTTTCAATCGTTCAAATCGTGCTTTTTTCTGGGAACCTTTTCCCAATCGTCTCGGTGACATAATTACGACTTTCGTCGTTTACGGTTATGAAAGAAATGGGGGGTGTCCCTACTCGAAAGATACGGGTTGAATGGTTTTCCAGTTTGCCGTAGCGAGTTTCTTTGCTTTACCATCCGCGATGATTGGAGCGATTTTGTTGAGTCGCCCATGCATGCCATGAACTTGAAATTTTACGCGCAGTTCTGCTGTTAGGGATGCCTGCAGTGCTTGCATTTGGTCATCATCAAGGTCTACAGAAGCAAGCGTTTCTCCGGAGGTTTTTGACGCAATTGTAAGCGTATTATCCTTGCAGGACATTGAGGGCCTGAAGTCCATATCATCTGGATGATGCATCCAAACAGATACGTCCAGAGACAATGTGTCTCGTATGTTTACTCGACTGATTTCAACTGATTCAACCATGCCACTCATCCCTTCCAGTCAACAGCCCTTCAAACTCTTTTCGTCTTAGCCTACTCGAATGCGATTTCTGTAATGACAGGTTCTTGTATGGTGATTTTTATTGTTAGTGTCCAGTCATTACCAGGATCTGGGTCCGGGAGAATCTCAATCGCAGAGTCTGGATTTGACTGCAAGGCTTGTATTATCAATATCCACGGGGATTGACCAAATGCTGATCCAGGTTGATTCAGCACCATATCAATCACCATCTCAATGCTATCAGAGTCATAGATTCCCTCAGCCCCTAAGGGGTTGAGTTTGTCTTCAGAGATTGTCGCTTTTGCGTTTTCATTAGCAGTTATGTTTCCGCCTTCCGTCTCGGATTTTTCCTGATAATTATCCTCGGGAATTGTTACGAGAAGAGTGAAGTTATCGTACGGCTGAACTAAATCATTTTCTAATTCAAGCACTGCCTCATAAGAAATAATTCGACCAGCGGACCCTGGCGTTATTTCTTGTCTCCATTCATCGCCTTCTGCAAGATAGTCAGACCATGATTGCTCGATGACTTTTTGTTGCCATACGACGCTGAAACGACGCGACGATACATTGAGTTCGAAGACCTCTGTTAGGACGCCTTCTTGGCCGTCGTCAATGGTAACGGATCCGAGATATATCCCACTTCTATTCGTTGGGAGAAGAACTTGATTTAGAGAGGAATCTACATCGTTACGAACATCTCCGTCTCCATCTGAATCAACGCTCCAATCTAGGTCCCAAGAGAAACTCAGTTCGTTTCCTTCCGGATCTGCTGAAGCAGAAGCATCGAGGAGGATAGAGTCGCCTGCTCTTGGATTTTCTGGGTATTTAAGATCAATAACTGGAGCTCCGTTAACGACTACAACTGCAACCGTATCATCAACTCCGCCTTGATCATTTTCCACTGTTAAGGTAACTGTGTATGCCCCAAACATCTTGTATGTGTGGGAGGTGAATCCGGTCACAGTCTCTCGTTTTTCTCCGTCGCCAAAATCCCAGCGATATTCGGTAATGACACCTTCAACAGCATCAGATTCACGGGCATCAAATGTTACCATCTCACCTTCCTGAATCAGTAGAGGGTATGCTTCCATTGTAGCTCTTGGTTCAGCGGTTGTATCGAGCAACTCGGTACAACCAGCAAGAGAAAAAGAGCACATGAGAAGGACTAATCCTAGCCCTTTCAATCGTCTACCCCGCCCTTGCATATCTTTAGTTCAAACTAATCCTATATCTAACCATGTTGTAAATCTGCACACACTCGTTAGACTTTCCATTGTTTTTTTTTAGGCGGATTCAATCGAATGAAACCTCTTCAGGTAGGTCTCCTATTATCCGGGCTGAGTTCAGGTGATCTCCCATTTCTTCAATCGTTTCATGGGTTACAACATTCTTCTCTGAGAAGTTCTCCATCTCCTCGACATCGAGAACATCCTCTAGTGCAGCGTTTGATTCGTCATAGTCCGGTGCTGGTTGAACCTCACCTAGGACGATTGCATCTTCTTCTCCATCGAGAATAGATTCAATGGAATCCACATTTTCTTCTAGGTCAATGACGTATTGTTTTTTCAATACCTCAAGTATCTCTTCCTCTGATTCTTCGAAACTAGGCTCCACCGTTACGTCTTGATTCTTCTTTGTGAAGAAGCGGCGAAAGAATCCCATGATGGTGTTTAGAAGTTTCTTCTTCATTGCCTTTTCTAATCTTGTAGTTGGAAGCGATAGTTCTTCAATCGTGGCGTTTACCACGAACCATGGAACTCCTCAATGGCGAACGAGTTCTAGCATTCGATTTGGAAACCACAGGAATTAGCACTTCAAGGGATAGAATCGTACAATTGGCGCTCATTGGGTCAGATGCTGACGGTTCAGAACTTTCCTATGATCGATTAGTAAACCCTAGACGCCCAATTCCATACGAATCTCAACGAATTCATGGAATCTCAGATTCAGATGTCCGGGGCGAACCTGATTTTTCCGCAATCGCAGATGAGGTCGCGGCACTCATTCAGGGCAGTGTACTCGTCGGACATAACGTTCGAAAATTTGACATGCCTATGCTGCGAAATGAGTTTTTGAGAATAGGTGCCCTTCCACCTGAACCTAAGGCTATTTTGGATACTCTCGAAATGGTCCGCAGGCTCAAATTGCCGCGGCCACACAGATTGGGTTCCCAATGCGCGCGTCATGGAATCTCTCTTGAGAATGCCCACACTGCTGCTGCAGATGCTGCTGCTTCACTTTTATTGCTTTGGAAACTAGGACTTGACCATCCAACCCATTTTCGAAAATCATTACTTGAAGTTGAGCAGTGGTGCGCTACTGGTTCTACGGCATCACCACAGTCCGACTTGGGAAGACAGTTGGATGATCTCGAACTCGTAGATCCCAACGGGATGATACGACGTGATGGAGAGCACATGGTATTGGCAGTTGGACGGCATCGTGGACGGCATCTGAAAGAATTATTAGAACTGGACATTGGATATCTGCATTGGCTCATATCTCCTAACGGTATTGAGGATCAATCCGCTTCTGAGGAAATCAAAACCTATCTTGGTCTTGGCTCATCGTCCTGAATCCGGAATCGGCGACCATGGCAAGACATCGCACCAAGGCCCAACTCTCCAAACATCTCGATTCATCATAGCACTACCAATGAATATCGGACCTTCATGGCCATCATCAAGTAACTTTTCAAGCACTTCTTTGCCTCTACCATCGAATTGGACACTTCTTTTATCGCCACTGGGTTCGACCTCGCCTTGGTCGCCAATGGGCGTACATGATTCTACGATGGCGATACCCTGTGCTGGTTTGTATTGATGAATGAGGATTACACCATCTGCGAAATCTCCTTTATGGAGACTACCGCCTTCATGCCTCCATTTCAACCAATGTGGGCACCATGCCTTCCAATCGCAAAAACCGCCACAGGAAGATTGGCCCGGCGTCGGTTCAAGAGGTTCATCTGAGATTTGAGTTGCCTTCCAAGCTGCCAAGGCATCTTCAATGACATTGTCTCCCTTTGCAACCCATTTTGAGGTGGTGCTCGTGTACCAACCTTCTGCTCGGACAGGAGGAGGATTTGGATTATTTGAAAGAAGAATATCTCTGTACATTCTGAGCTGGCGGTTCACTTCTGGTTTGAGCGAACCAGTTGGCGCCTTACCTGTTTTAAGGTCAGCAACGAGCCAGCCTGCAAGTTTTCCCTCCTTGTCAATCTCTGCAAGAAGTAAGTCAAGTATACCCATTAAATGTCCGTCTTTGGTTACTAGTTCACCTTCAACTGCAATGACCAGAGATTGTATTTTTTTCCACAAAGCAACTGTAATTCTTTCGAAGGAAAGTCCAGCGATTCCAACATGGTCAAGGAGCATATTTACCGCGCCAGTCTGCTGTTTCCTGGCTTCTTTGTACTTGTCTTCTTTCCAATCCGGATGCCGAGGTGTTTCATGGAAGATTTGCTTCTCTTCTTCCCAGCGTTTCCGTAGAATTTCTTCCGCTGTGTCTGGAAGCCAACTTGATTCCGAAAGTTCCCTACCATCGAGATTGATTTGGAGAAGATCTTCGATTGAGGCGTGAACTGCTGTGCCGAGTGATGCAGCCATTCCTGCTTTACGGGGCAAACCCTGTCGACTAAGCCAATACATGCGTGGGCACGTCTCGTAACGATTCCATGCTGAAGGCGAGAGTCTGTGCTGTCGTTCTTCGACCATGTCCATCGGTAAGCATTGAAGAACATCAAACCTACGCTTGGAGCCGAAAGTGTTGAATGCCTCCGCCTTGACCTTGGCATATGGAAGGAACAATGGTAAAGATTCGATCTGATGTGATTACAGAAGAAGCGCTGGTCATCACTTGTTTCCCAAGTGTGGGCATGGTTTCAAGTATCGTTGGTCATTTCCTTATCGATAATTTAGATCTGGAATTTGTTGGAGGAGTGGTCGATCCTCGCTTGCCTCCGTTAACTTTGGTTACGGATGGAAAACCAATGCCAATTATTCGAGCATATGCTGGTAAACCTGAGTGCAGTATTGATGGCTGTGACAAGATCATTCTTCTTATGAGTGAATTAGTTATTCCAAGTCCATTGGTTCATGATATCGTTTGGGCATTGTACGACTGGTCAAAAGGCTCAAAGATTCGAATGGGGATTCTTATTGATGCCTTCTCAAAGGATGGTTTGTCTGGAAACAACGGTATCGAAGAACCAACCGTAGAATACGAGGACACTCCAGAAACCGACCTTGTTGGAATTGGAGCAACAGACAATGTAGTATCGATGCTTGGTGACCTCGGCGTTCAAATGTTATCAAACGGAGTCATCCGTGGCATAAATGGTGTTTTACTTAGTGAAGCACGACGTCGTGCAATCGATGTCATGAGCATCATGGTCGAGGCTGATCCAAGATTCCCTGATGCAAGAGCTGCGGCTACATTAGTCAAGAAACTCAATTCTATTCTTCCAACAATTCATCTCGATGATGAGCCACTTCTTGCAGAAGCACAAATGCTTGAAGAGCAGTTGAAATCTCTTCTCAATGCAGCCACGCCTGACGAGAGCCCTTCTCCTTCATCCATGCTTTACGGTTGAAGTTCTCCGAAGAACGAGAGCGACAATTACAATGAGCATTACAAGAATGCTCATCCATGATGGTATAAGTGGTGTTGTTGTCTTAATCCATGGAATGAATTCCGTTAAGGAATCTCCACGACTATAGGTCCCACCCAACGAAGCTGTGAGAAGCATACAGCCTGTTGCTGATGCGCCTAATGCATTGTGAATGTATGACTCAGTCTTCTTCATTGCCTCATGCATTTTCCAACGTGAGAAAAGCACACCAATGGCAAGGCCACCGCCAGCCGTGGACAAGAGCATCTTGTTCGCCAAAAGAGGAGATGTGTGAGCCCCTGATGGAGATGCGCCAAGGCCAGATAGGATTGCAAAGGGAAGTGCAAGTAGTCCGAAGAGAAGAGCAGCATGTGCAGTTGTATCCACTATTTCCGAATAATGACTTGATTCCATTTGCCTCCATGTAAAGAAGCCATGTAGAGCAAAACAAATACCTGCAAGAGCAAATGATCCGACAACCAGTTCAGTCGTAATGACGTGGAATGTTCCATTTTCAATCATAGTTGCCCCTCCAGAAAATCGTCACCATAGTGATTCCACTGTTCCATGCTCCATCCTGCTGGTAATCCATCAGCAGGTAATGGTGGGCCGGTATTCTCTTGAATGAGAACTTCTGATGATGCTTCGTATTTTTTCAGTTCAGAAGAATCCTTTCTTGGCATTTTCAACAATAAAACGATTCCAAAGAAAAGAACAATGTGGGCGAGGGATTGGAGATTTAATGCCATTTCACTGGCTTCCCATCTTGGCTCTATACTGGTTAAGGAGAACCAAGGAGTCGTTTGAGTAGGACCTTCCCCTTCGAGGATTGCCCGCCATTCGATTGTGTTTGCATCAATTGAAGCAGGTAGAGTGGCTTTCCAACAATCACCTTCCAATGAGGTTGCCACCTGGATAGAATCGCCTGATTGTTCCCGCCATTCGATCTCAACACTCGAGGCGTTAACTGTCTCGACGCACAAATTAGTCGATTCACCGATGTCACGTGACGTTGTCGGAGAATACTCTGGATCTAAGCGTTGAAGATTTTCAGGGATTGGGATTACTTCCACGTCAAAAGCCTGTGAAATTCCAAAGTATGGGCTACCAGAGACGTCACCATGTTGTACAGCGACGTAGAGCGTCTTCGTACCTATTTCATCCGCTCTAAGAACCCATGTATGAGAATAGAAAGATGTGGGGGCATTTTCCATTGAAATTTCAATATAATTATTGGTATCGCCCATGCCATCAGAGAGTATTTCCCATCCATGTGAAGTTGGGATATCTCCGTTCGCATTTGTTGTTGATAGTAAGAAAATACCGAGCGTATCCATATCATGTTCTATTCCAATTCCAGAAATCCTAACCGTGATTTCTGCTGGTTGACCTACCCATACTGATTCTGCTGGCTGAATATTTAATCCGAGGTTGGAGGTTGCATTCTGATTTGCATCACCATGGCATGCTCCACCGCATTGCATATCTTCCAATCCATTTCCAACACCACCAGGGTTTCCACTTACATGAAGTGGAACGAGGAATGCTAGGACAAGAAATACCGTTAAACGGGCTCTCAAATCAATCACCTCTCCGAAGAACGACTGCAACAAGGAAGAGGATTCCGATGATTGTGTAAAGTGATCCTAAACCAAACCCAAGAGCAGGGGATGGTCCTTCATCGAAGTCTGCAGATTGTGTGTCGATGGTAATTTGAGTCGAGGGAGCCTGGCAATCTGATTCGAGGATTCTGTCACCGATAGTTACTGTTAATTTGTATGTTGTAAGACCAAGTATACTTGGAGTATCAACAAAGTTTGTTTCGTTTGTTTGGGCCAGAAGAACTCCATTACGATAGACCACAAAATCTGCTGATTCTTGAGCATTCCATGACCATGCTAAATTGACATTCCCCTCATCAACTGAAGAAGTCAAACTTGGACAAGCCAGGGCAGGTAGTGCTTGAATAACAGAAGTAGACTCGTCTATTGCTCCAGATTCATCAGTGACGACCAAGGTGATAGAGACACTCCCTGAAAGTGGCATGAGGAAAGAGACATCCGTCCCCGATGTTGACGATTGCCCACTTGATGAGCTTGACCAAGACCACTGGTATCCAACGATTCTATTATCTGAATCTGTCGAAGCACTGCCCGTCAATTGAATGCGTTCACCTGCATATGCAGACTCGGTCAGGATTGTAATGATTGAACTTGGCGGGGCGTTTGAAATTGTGATTGATGTTGTAGAAAGGTCTGTGGCCTCACCATCTGTGACAAGGACTTCTACGCTCCATATTTGTCCTGGGCCGAGATATGACGACGGGACAGTTGTTGCATTGTCTAACGACCCTTCCCTGAATCCATTCCTATACCACGTGATGGAGGTTGTTTCAATAGAATCCATATCCATGTCTGAAGATTCAATTTCAAGCGTGATATCTTGTTGTGAGTTGATTGATTCATCAACTGTTGCTGTTACTGATGGGTTTGAATTTATGATATCAACGTACAATGTTTCGCTTAACGTACTTGTATCTGAACCATCGAAGGCATGGATTACAGCGGCCCAAGTTTGCCCTTTTGAGGTCTGAGAAGATGGAAGAGGATTCACGTCATTTAATTGGGGTTGAAGAACGTCTTCGAGATACCATTGGATGGTGAATGTTAGACTATCGAGCAGGTCTACGTCAAGCATCACAGCATCTACGGAAACATTGGTTTGAGTTGTTACTTGTGCAGAGTTGAGAGACGCCGACTCTAAGACTGGAGCTGTATTTTCGATTGTTGTGGCGGCTGATGATTGCCATGTGGACCATGTTGTTCCGTCATTTACACGAACACTTACACTCCAAGATTCACCTTTCATAGTGCTTGTAGAGGAAACGACTTGTGAATCAATTCCGGCATCTACGCCATTCTTCATCCACCGATATTCTGTGTCAAGGATGGTATCCATATCAGCATCTGATGAAGTGACGGTTGCAGTAAGATCGCTGTCGGTCGTAGGGTTGCTTGGCGTTATACCAACGCTATCCACTACTGGAGGAGTGTTGGTTGTGGTTGAGCCGATTACAACGGCAGACGATTTCAACCAAGCCGAAGCATCAGTTCCATCTGAGACTCTCATTTCAACTTCCCACGAATCACCATCGCGAGTAGCAAACGATGGTAGGGGAGAAAGACCATCCAATGAAGACTGAAGATTGCCATCAAGATACCATTGATATTCGTAAGTTAGGACATCCATTGTATCTGCATCAGACGAGGTGTTGACTACAGACAGATCATCAGTTGTACTGGGATTTGAAATTTCTATTGAAACAGATGAGAGAAGAGGGGCAGAGTTGCCGATCATGATTGAACTTGAAGCCACCATTGTTCCAAAATCTATTCCGTCACTCGGAGTAACTTCAGCATTCCAATTCTCACCCTTTTCGGTCTGAGAAGAGGAAACGGACATCATTCCATTCAGCGATGTGATGAGTACGCTGTTCTTGAACCATTGAATTGTTGAACCTGCTTCGTTATCGCCATCAGCATCATCGAATGTATACGATAAAACGAGTGTATCTGTTGTGCTTGGAGTGGTTGGGCTTAGCAAAAGATTGCTTAGTGTTGGAGCATTGTTCGCAGGAGCGCTCCCTTCTGAAATCTGATAAGATGCAGTGTCCCATGCGTCATTCGTGTTGTATCCGTTTCCATCCGCAGCGTTCGCAGCGACATCAATGGATACAACTCCCGATCCTGTCGAAGGTGCTGTCCAATCAACACTCCAACTTCTGTAATTGTTATTCGTATGTGTTGCACTGTTTGCAGCAGTGTTGATTTTGACTCCTGTACCAGGAGAGGAAAGCGTTCCCTTGTCAACATCGAGGGCAAAGCCTCCGTTGGTCGAGGAAGCCCCTCCAGTTACTGATATCGAAAATGTGTATGTACTTCCAGCAGTATAAGTCGTAGGTTCTCCTGACAATGAGACAGTTGCAGTTTGGGTACCGCTACCATGGCAATAACCGCCTCCGCATCCAGTCCCCTGTCCATAAATTCCTCCGCTGTAAGCGTTTGACATGGGCGCAGCCATCGCTAAGCAAAGGATTGCAAAAAGACCGAGGGTACGCATTTTCATGAGTTAACGTTTCACTTATTGTGCATAAGTGTTCGTTCTTCGGGGCATAAGATTTCTCAATAATCGAACAGAGTTGGTTGCTCGGAGGATGGTTTGTCGGTGGATTCATTCGAAGCAGGCTCATCAAGAATCTGCTGATTAAGGAGTCCTTCATTCCATACAGTAACGCCTAAACTCTCAGCCTTAGCGAGTTTTGAACCAGCATTTTCTCCAGCAACAAGGACGGAGAGATTGCCAGAAACGCTTCCGACCACTTTTCCTCCTGCGGCTTTAATTCTTGATTGGACGCTTTTTCTTGGTTCGGAAAGTGTTCCTGTAACGCAGAATGTCATACCAACAAAAGGGCCTTTGTCGGTCTTTTCTTGCTCCGCCTGAATGGTAAGATGTGAAAGAAGAGCTTCAATTGCTTGACTTCGAAGGTTAATTCCATCTCGTAGTTGTAGAGCCACTATGTCTCCTACACCTTCGAGAGTGGTTAATTCTTGGATTCTCTCTGGCTCTCCATGACTCTCTTCGACCCATTTCATCATCTCGGTAGGTTGTTGGAAATGTACGGCGATAGCGAAAGCCAGTTCGGGACCAATGCCCGGTAATCCAAGCGCTTGAAGGAATTTTGAGAAAGTCATGGAACGGGTTTTATCAATTTCTTTGAGAACATTTGTAGCTGATTTTTGTCCCATTCGTTCAAGTGAGAGGAGTTTTGCTTCATCTAATTCATAGAGACCTGCTATGCCATTGATTAGACCGTCAGCAAGGAGTTGATCGACTAACTTCTCCCCAACACCATCCATTTCTAGTGCACGACAGTAGTAGAGAATACTTCTACCCATTCGCGCGTCACAATGTACATCTATGCATCGAATAAAAGCACCTTCAATCTCGACCGAACCGTTGCATGCTGGGCATGCGTTAGGTGCATCGATCGCCTTTCTTTCTGGTAACAGGCCGCTGAACGGCTCGCCATCTGCATGGGTGCGCCCTTCCATATCTTGTTGAGAAGCGGGACCTAGACTTGCTTCAATTTTAGGAATAACATCTCCTCTTCGCACGATTTTGATTTTGTCACCTATACGAATATCTAGACGTTCAACTTCTCCAAGATTGTGGAGAGTAGTGTTCTCAACTGTTACGCCTCCAACACGTTGTGGTGCAATACGAGCGACTGGCGTGATGGTACCGGTTCTTCCAGTTTGCCAATCGACATGAAGTAAAACAGACGTTGCTTCTTCTGGCGGGAATTTCCAAGCTAAAGCCCATCTAGGATGGTGTGCTGTCATACCCAATAATTCTCGCTTAGACATATCGTCCACCTTGAAAACAAGACCATCTATTTCAAACTCGTATCCTGTTCGTCCATTGGTCCACTTCTCTGTTTCATTGCAGAGCCCTTGTGCCAACTCGTCTGCTTCATTCGATTCAGTGATAGTCCATGGAGCGGGTATGACACCTGCGGTTTCCGAAAGCCAAGAAAGAATCTCGCTGTCATTATCAACTACTGGTGGTGAAATTGAGTCAGGATGGCGTGCTGATTCTTCGGGAAATTTCGCGTCATATGCCAAAAACACCAAATCGCTCGCACTGGCTTTACCTTCTGCTTTCTTTTGACGTAGTGCCCCTGCAGCTAGATTTCTTGGATTTGGAGAAACTGCTGCATAACGCTCTCCGAAGGTTGACTTGCGCATGACAACCTCTCCGCGAATGTGAACATCTACTTCAACACCGAGTGTATGCGGTACATTTTCGACTCTCCTTGCATTTTTGGTTACATCCTCGCCGCGATTTCCGCTCCCCCTGGTCGCTGCGCGTACAAGTCGCCCTTTCCTATATTCAAGAGAAAGCGCAGAACCATCGAGTTTGGGTTGAGAAATGAAACGTGTCGCCTCTAAAGAGGATTGACGGACAAAATGGCCAATGTCTTCATCGGTGGTTCCTTTGTTAAGGGAACGCATAGGAAACATATGGTCAACTTTGACTGTTCCCGGATCTATTTCTGCACCAACCCGTTGCAGCTGTGAATGTGTTGAGTCGAGTTGTTTCAATTCATCCCATAGGGCATCGAATTCAGAATCTGAAATTTCAGTTATGGCTTGGTTGTAATAGAGGTCTGAATGGTACGCAATTTGTTCAGCAAGCCAATTTATACGCTGATTTTGACCATTATCGGACGCATCAGATTTGGCCATAATAACCCACCCACTCGACCCCATTTAAGGTTCATGATGATGGGAATTTTAGTTCCACGAATTCTCCGTCAACCATTGGACATCTGGTCATTACAACTTCGCTCATGACACGGAGATGAATCTCTGCAACTACGAATACTGTTGCTGAAAATAAATGCCCCGATTTTGTGAGGAAATCATCGTTTGAAAATGTTGCATGCAGGTGAGTAAATGGAGAACCGTTCTCATGCCTTGCAAGGTTCCCTTGCAACGTTACTAGTTCAACCGGTTCTTCGAGTTCTTTTCGATGATAGACAAAATCAGCATCCATGTATCCGAAAATACAGTTTCGAGTACGCCCTATTCCGCTTGTAATTACGGCTCCATTAAGTTCTAATTTGTCTGCTAGTTTCTGAATTGATGCGTGTATTTCTTCACCTGGCTCAAGCACCAGCATGATGTCATCGCCACTTCGTGCCCATTCCATAACCTTCTCAACTCGAGGGACCACTTAGGGATACCTCTCTTCATTCCTCTCCATCTGGAACGAGAATGGCTACGATTCGCTCTGCTGCTTGATCAAGATCTTCTCGAGAGCCCCCAAGAGGAAGTGGTCCGAAAGGACCCCAGCCTTTTCTCAAGAGCATGATGCGCTTTTTCGGTTGGCGTTTTGCCAAGACAAGGCGCTTCCATTCATACCGCTGCCCATCTGCAAACAGATGTGTAGCAGTAACTGCATATCGCTTTGGAACGAGAAGAGAAATGATGTGTAAACTCAACAAAGCATCCCATAGAATGACATAGAGAATAGGCGTATCTGAAAAGGATGCAAAACCCCACGGTAAGGCAATCATGGCTGCCATAGAGCCTAAATTGGCCCATTGTCGTAAGACTTCATGGTGCTGATCACTCTTCCATGCAAAACCATTGTTTGACAAGACTCCAAATGAAGGGATGTCCAAATGCTGTCGGGTCAACCACCAAGCGTCCCATACGACAATGGCTCCAAGAATGACAACCATTGCTAATGCAAACGGTTCAGCACTTGGCAACAATCACTTCACCTCAGAGCATACGTTCGTCAATCTCACCGAGGCTCTTTGGACCTGGGCCTCGAGTTCGTACGAAGAAAATGATGAGAACAAGAACGATAATTCCGCCAATCAATAGAAGTGCTGTGCTTTGGTCTTCGTTCTTTCCAGTGGACTTCCCTTCAAGTTCATCAGGGGTTCCATCACCGTCATCATCCTGGTCTTCGAAGAGCATGGTAGTTTTGCCGTCTGGACATTCAATACGATCTGGTTGTCCGTCGTCATCGGTGTCCATCCAAGCACATGCGTCTTTTGGCCACACATCGTTTTCATCAAGTCGTCCATCATTATCATCGTCTGGATCGTAGATGTCTGGACCGCATTGAAGCCCATTTGCTGCATCGAACCATGTGTCTGAGCTGCATGTTGAAATCCAATCCCCATCTGTATCCAAAAGTGTTACTTCGAAGTCAACTTCAACCGTAGAAAAGAGGCTCAAATCATCTGTTGCAATGAGTTGTAAGACATACAAGCCTGGTTCAACATTCGTAATGTTGAAACTGGAACCTGTATCGCTGAGCACTCCTTCTGAAACAAGTTGGCTTTGAGCATCAAATATTTTCCAAGACATGACAATGTCAGAAAGCGATGCAGTATCATCAGTAACTGTGTACATAACCTCGACTGGCATAGTTTCCATAAACCGTTGACCGGAATAAGGAGCACTGACACTTGCAATTGGGGCTGCATTTGGGGAAAGAGAAATTAACACCTGTTGGTTGATGTTATTGCCGATTTCGAATACTGAATTATTGACTAAACTCAGGGTAGAAGAGGCCTCTATCGTTGCATTTGTACTGAACTGGGATTGCGTTTCTGTGTGCTTTGAATACTGAAGAGTTACATCAACGAATTGCCCATTGTAGGTGCTTGGCTGTTCGAGTAAATCCGTGGAAATAACATACGTTGCGTCAACAGCATTTCCATTGAGTATTGCGCTTAATGAATGTGTGCTCCACTCATTGAGAACACCGTCTGTCGAAAGGGTGTTCGTACCGCTGAGTGAACTATCAACGAAATTAACCGTACTTCCTGCAACTGAAATTGAACCCGTTAAATCTGAATCTGAAATTTGAGCATCATAATATTCAACAGATAATGCGTTCGGTGAATCGACTGTGAGATTCTGTATCTGTGCCACTCCTGGCTCTTCGAAATCATGAGCATGTAGGCGCAAGCCAACTGAATAATTGGTTATGGAAATATCTGACGCCGTCATTGGAGTTGCTTTGCCGTGTCGAATTGTCACACCTGTTCCTACGCCGTTTCCATGAGCATTAATCTGTTCGAGGTGCCCTGATGTTTCATCGATATCAATTCCCGGTGCTCCTGAAAATTCTAAATTTCTTAGAATAATATCTTCGCAGTTGAAAGCAATTAATCCGACTACAGACCCCGCTGATATCTGAGAATCTTCAAGGATGAATTCACCATCAATCGATTCTAATCGGACTGTTGAATCCCCTACGAAAGAGATCGTCTTCAATCCGCTTACCTGGCCAGATACACCGGTTAAAGCAAGCCCGTCTTCCATTCCTCCATTGATTGTTACATTGTTAAAGTCAACATCAGAAAGACGTATCCAAGCTGCATCGCCATTGCAGTCTGTGAATTCAACATCTTCCAAGATAACCTTCGCATCTTCACTCTGTGACATAATGCACATAGAACCCGCATCCCGGAGATCTGAATTGGATATTGAGACTGTGGCTTGTGCGCTCGAACTGATTGAAATCAAAGGATCAGCCCCTGCTGATCGGGCGAAATTGACATTCTCTGCTACCATATCCCCGAATCCTGATACGGTGAGTAGTGGTGACCCTTCTACGAGTTGGGTTCCTGAAAGTTGTATTCTAGATCCCACAATTCCATCGAGAAGTAATCCACCCCATCGCGCTCCAAATCCTGTGGAAGAAATTGTCGCAGAACCTGCCTCAAAGACACCTTGAACATCGATAACTGCTTGTGATGTGATTCGAAGTTCAACGCCGTCATTAACTGTCATTTTTGTTGTGGACGCGATTGTTAAATCGCCTTCAAGGCGATATGGGCTCCACGATTCCTCTAGAACGAGCCAAGAATTGATGGTCCCAGTAGGCACTGTAGAAGCCATGAACGTATGCGATGTTGACCTCTTCGTGTCCCAAGCGAAGAACTCTGTAAACGACTGAATCTGCATTGTCACGGTTTTGGTACCCCCTTGGACATCTCCTTGTGAATCAACTGTGCGTGCGGTTGTTTGTGCTGTAGCCTCCCCAAATGCATCTGTGGAAACAGTTTGTCCATCGACAATAATAGTCGCTCCTTCAACAGGTTCTCCTTTATCGAGAACACTGATTTCAATTATCGAAGAAAGAGAGAATGACCCTCCAGAACCTACTGTAATCTGCTCATTTGCCTCACCTCCGGTCATTTCAATCTCACACAATGGACCAATTGACAACGTAGAAGTAAACCGAATATTATCAACCGATTGAACAGATGAACATGACCATGAAACAGGAGATTGAATTTCTAGACCATCTCCTTCAGATGTAAATGTCGATTGGACATTCAATGTCAACAATGTAGCGTTAAGGATGCCTCCGTCTCCAGAAAGGGTGCCTGATGCACCGAGGTCAACTGATGATGATGAATCTACAATGAGTGTCGTATCGATGAGTTTCAGTTGAGAGTTTGAAGCGAAGTTAAGATTTCCATTCAACATGTGAGGTGTGCCGTCAGGCTTTGCTCCAAGAACGATGGTAGAAGAGGAAGGGAGATTCCAGTCTCCTTGAGGTACGGTAATGATCTGAACTGACTGACCTGCTTGATTACCAATTAATTCTGCTCGTACGCCTGCTCCTTGATAGAGAACGTCGACCATAGAACCTGCGGATAGGAGTGGAAGAGAGGCAACACCATTTGTATCTGCAGTTGAAAGGAAATTATGCGAATAAGCCTCTGCTTGAATTGGTTGATTGTTGATATCTGTAAACGAAACATACGTCTCGTAAAGGTACCCGTATGCCGTGGTTGAGATCGAGCTTGTTGAAGGCCCTCCGTAGAGGAATGTTCCATCCCCTATTGCCTCTGATGATCCTTGAGCAGTGTTCTGAGGAGTGAATGTTCGAGCATTTGCTGTTGATTCCTCTTCGAGAAGAAGTGGAGTATTGTGGTAATTAGCCGCCCATGTTGATGTTTGTAGGTGCGATTCATCTGTCAATCGAACACCGTATTCTTGGGCTGATGTTGTCAAATCCTCAAAGGTAAATGTAGACTGGATTCCATGGATGCCTGTTGTCTTCCCATTGATGAATGCAGCAGTTCCAACAGCCAGAGTGCTGTCTTCGAAGACTGCCCCTGTTGAGTAACCGCTTGTTGTTAATTCAGTTGATTGAATTGAAGTGTACCACGCGTCGATTCCTTGAGACGTTGTATCGAAACTGCTGTATGTCTTTTCAACGTTGAATGCATTCCACTCGTGCTGGCCCTCCAAGACGTTGACTGCTGGGCCATCTCCTTGAGTTAATTCCGCCTTTGAATCTGTGATCTCTGTATCGAGGCCTGAAAACGTCATCGCCTTTCCTTGAGATATGAAATTGGATTCCTCGAGGATCAGCAAGCCATCTCCTGAACCGCGGAGAGCGATGTTTGTCGACTCAATATTGCTGTTCTTGATTTCAGTAACTCCTGGCCCATCGATGTCGAGACCAATTTCAGTTTGGGAGAGCGTTATGTCGTCAAAGATGCAATCGATGGTGCAGCGAATATCAATTGCTGTTCTATCAAGGGCTTGTTGAGTAAAATCTACATCAGAGACATAGATGCTTTCAATCGTCCCCCATAAGAGACGGTCCCCTGTTAGTAGAGCGTTTGAGACTGTCAAATCATCAGTACCAGAACCATCGATAAGCAGAGTAACGGACTGGCCGAATATGCTGCTAACAGTTGTTGAAGCACCTGCATCAGAACCGATGCCTACGCTGACGTTCTCAAGTCCAAGCCCTGTAATTGAAGCATCCCCTGCCACGATATCAAGAGCAAAACCAGTCTGATTAAATGTAACATCGGTCGCTGTAAGTTGGTTTGAGGAATGAATTCCAGTTGCAGCATTTGTAAATTCGCCTGTCGTAACTGTAAATTCACCATCGTTGTGAACCGCTTCTATGTCTATTGTTTCCATCGTTACATTTTCTGCAGATACTGTTCCTGATGAATGTATGTCAATACCGATGTAGCTGTTCGTGATCAAGATTTCATCATGAATTGTAACATCTCCATGAACTGCTAAAGCCGATTCTGCGCCACGAATTGTAACGTTCGTCAATACAGCATCGGCTGATGGAGAAATGATGATTCCCGGCCATAAGCCTGATCCAGTTGAACCTTGGCTGGTTGGCGTAACACTCGACATGAATTCCACGTCGGTTGCGATGAGAGAGCCATCGATTTGAATCCAGTAATCTCTAGCATCAATGATCGCCCCTGACGCAATGGTGAGGGTTGATGTTGACGATACCGTAACATTTCCATCAAGGACAAGGTTTTCTCCGCTCCACGTAGCATCAGCAGCGGTGATGGTCACGTCTGAAGATACAAATGGGGCAAGACTGCTCACTACGAGAAGGACGAACAATGCAATAGCACGGGAGCGCATAGCAAGCGCTAGCGATTGGACCATATCAATGCAAGGCTGATTGGTCAGGTGTTAACCTTGGATATCTACGGAGTGGGCCTGCCCAGATTTGAACTGGGGTCTGACGGCCCCCAGCCGCCAAGTATAGGCCAAGCTAACCCACAGGCCCTGGATATCTTCACTTGTGTTGAGCACTGAAAGGAACGATTTCTTCGATCAAATCAATGTGTCCGACGTACATACGTCGGCAACAGTAGCGTTCGAAACCTACATGGTCGAGTGCATCGCCAATGCTAGCACCCTCTGCGAGTTTTTCATTGAACGCTTCCCACTTGTGAGCAATAACGGTACCACAGCTGAAACAACGGATTGGAATTATCATCTTTCATCACCTCATCGGTAGGACTTTTGCTTCTTGCGGCGAGCACCACGTCCAAGTTGGTGCTTTGCTTCCTTACGACGTGGATCGTTGACAAGTAGGCTACGATCAAATCGCAGGTACTCGTCACGAAGTTCTTCGTCGATTCCTTCTGCTCCACCATTGTAGTGAACCAGGCCACGTGCAATAGCAGTACGAATTGCATCGGTTTGACCCATGATTCCTCCACCGTTGGTGGTGAGGTTGATATCAACCTTGGAAAGGCGATTCATTGCATCTGCAATGATCAGAGGTTCCATTGCCTTGCGGCGTGCAAGAGATGGTTGTAGGATTTCGATTGGTTCACTGTTTACGCGAACTCGACCTTTTCCTGCTTTAACGGATGCTCGTGCAACCGCTGTCTTTCTCTTTCCTGAACTTTCTACTGACTTCTTCTTACGTGCCATCATTGTTCACCTCCGGTCCATCGGTGCGCTGGTGCACCAAGACTTGCGCTGATGTCGCCAAGGCGAACATAGCTTTCTGGCAAGGATTTGCGGATTTTGCTGTCATCGCCTTCGACATGGCCTTCTGGCATGCCTGAAGCAAGATGATGTGGGCAACCAATTTCTACACGTAGATTTCGGAGTGCTCTGCGACCACTGCTCTTTCTTTGGTACGGTAACATTCCACGAACAGTTCGCTTGAGGATCATATCAGGCATACGTGGGTAAAAAGGACCCTTACGAGCGTGATTTAATGCATATTTGTCGTGATAGTTCTGTAGAACAGAACGTGAACTTCCTGAAACGATTGCTTTTTCAGAGTTGATGATGACTACTTTGTCGTCACGGTCTGAACGTGCAGCCTTCAGAAGCATATCTGCTACTGTAGATGCGAGACGTCCTAGGACAAGTCCATCAGCGTCAAAGACGTATGTTGTTGCTTCATCCAAGGATAATCACCCCGTTTCCGTTTGGGTTTTCGTTCATCAATTCACCATAGGTGAGAACTCGCCCACCTGCGGCTTCAATCTTAGCTCGTGCGCTTGTGCTGACACTGTAGGCGGCGATGGTGCGGTTCCCTGTGACTTCACCAGATCCAAGCAGTTTCCCAGGTACAAGGATGGTTACATCCTCTGGGGCGTAACGAGTTACGCGGCTTAGGTTTGGTTGGGCCCAGTTTTTGCGGCTCTTAGAGAGGCGCTGAGCAACATCTCGCCATAGTGCAACACCGGTATCACGAGACTGGGCTTTCAGTTGACCGATTAACTCGACCAAATCTGCGTTTGTCTTTCGTATTGGCTTGCTCATATGACTCCCTCGATGCTTTGAGGCATTCTCGCGACCTACCTGCTGGTTATGAAGCCACCGACGCGAGAGGAGAGGTTCAATCGTAGAGAATCTCGCCTTTTGCATCCAAGAGTTCGACGGTTAAGCCCGCTGCACGGCCTTGAATGATAATCTCATCATGAAGTGTGTCTGAGAAGTCATCAAGAGCGCCGAGAGCAGTAATTCCAGCCACATCAGTTAATTGATCGATGAGATGGTTGAGAACACAGGATACCCCGTAGGCTTGACCAGCACGGAACGCATGGTCAACTCCTCCAACTTCTGGGTCTTCTGCCTTCATTCGAAGCATAACTTGTTGCGAGTATGCTACGAGAGCGCCGTACAAAGCCTCAATGACTTGAGCGGCTTCAAGATCCCCGAGAAGCATTTGGGTCTGTGCAAGTGCTGAACGTACTGCATCGCCATAGATTTTGTGCGCTTCAATCGTGTTCTCTGTTTCTTGCTGCATAGCTCGGTCGATGAGTATCTTCCAGTCTTCCATGATAACTTGAGAGCGCATCCCACCCTTGAAGGTTGGCTAGGCCAATCCTTGTAGGGGTTCGTTCACGCTTCAAATCTTGAAGTCGGTCGATTCGCCATCAACGATTCCTGCTTGACGAGTTGTCCCGTCTGCAGCAACGAATTCTCCGGCCTTGGTTTGCTTATCGTACAAGCCTGTGGCTTCGTATCGCTTCACCAACGAATCTTCGCCTAGAGCGGCTGTGATCGAACTGGTAATTGCTCCAAGTGTTGAAATCGCTTGGTCGCGTTGCATGACCCCGATAGTGTGATCGGAATAACGAGCCTCTTCGAAGATGGTAAGGAATCCATCGAGCTGTTGTGGAGGCACCATGTTGAATGCTGCACGAACTGCTGCTTCAAATTCACGAGTTGTTTCGTAAACCTTCTTCATGAAGCCATACTTACGGAAGTGCTTGACGAGGTTCTTGTAACAATCGAAGATGATCTTGATGTATTCGTTGCTCGCTTCGAGTTGCATCATCGTATCGGTGAGAATACCACGCAGAGATTGAACTTGTCTGCGACTCATTGCTCGACGATAGTAGAGTGCACTAGCAACAAGCAAAGCCATGAGAACAATTCCATAAGCCATCAAATTCTCTGGAGAGAAGAAGCCCGCCTTACTTTCTTCAGTGGCTTCTTTGTAATCTACTGCGAAGGTGATGTTACTCTGAGATGCTTGGAAGTTTGTACTTCCTGCGTATACGGCGATGACTCGCCATTCTCCGCTACATTCCATTCCATCACATGAGCGCCCATCGAAATTCCATTCAAATCGAGCAATTCCTTGTTCATTTGTGATTGAATAGTTTGTTACGCCATTCATTGTTGTCCAGACACCTGTATCGTTTCGGTATTGGCGAATGAATTGAATCTCTTCAGCCTCAATCGCAACATCGATTCGGTCACGCAGCAATGCTACTTCACCAACAATTGGAGTGCCATCAGGGACACCTGCATCGCCGCCTCTAAACCACGTAGTCTCAACTCGCATGTCTATGCGAGAACGTACCAGTACGTCGATCTCTGCAGATGACCCGTTGAGGACATTCTCGATATCCTTGTCACAACCACCTGGGATGTTGAAGTCAGGTTCGAAAGCGACTCGAAGTGTTCTGAACCCTTCCTTCTTTCCACCTGTTAATTCAACACCACGTAGAGTTGGGTTCAGAAGTGGATCTCCACTGAACCATTCTGCAGTACCATCGACATCGCTTGTGCGAATAGTTGCAATTGGTCGAATGTTTTCTTCAGGGTCGAGATAGATGTTCAGACACTTACCGCCAACTGAGCGACCGTTACTCTGAGAGAGTAGGGCGTCAACGTGGAATGATTCCTTCAAGTATAGAACTGGGTAAGGAATTCCATCAACTGTGTATGTATCGACGCTGGACTTGAACGGTCCAACTTCATTGATAGCAAGAGTTGAATTTGAGAATACATCGAATTCAGTTTGTACGGTCTTGTTATCGTAACGGAATGCATCGTTGTTGTCATAGGAAGAGTAGGATACTGTAACCTTGGTCTTACCAGCACTTGCATCGGAAAGCGGACAAGCAATGGAATAGAATCCGTCGCTATCTGTGACACCAGCATTACAATTCACTGGACCACTTTGCCCGTTTACCATCTCATAACTTACACGGATTGTACGATCTGTTAGATTGGTTCCAAGTTCGTCCTTTAGCTGTCCTGTAACAACCATTGGCTTAGGAACTACAAGTCCAGTTACTGGATCAATTTCACTTGTGTAAACAATCTGATCATCGACTGAAAGGTATGTGTTTCCAATCAAAGAGAATCCGTTTGCATTGTACGTCATGACTGTTCTGAAGTGATTGTTACCTGGAACGTTTGCACAAGGATCCCATTGACCTTGGAGTCCGAGATAGCTTGCATCGAGACCTGCACAGCCTTCGTTAGGCAATGATTCTTCAAATCGGAGAATGACGTTAACAGGTCCGAATCCGTCTGGGAGGAAGGATTCCGGATCTTCTCTGAGTTTGAGTGGGCTCAGTGGACTGATGTCCGCCTTCAAACAACCAACGCTTTCCAGACGTTCTAAATCGCCGTTCTGATTGAGATCACGGTCTGCAAATCCATCGCCGTTTCCGTCATAATAGCACAAGTGAGCGTTATCTGGCTGGGTTGACGGTAACGAAATTACACCAGCAGATGGTGAAAGAGTTGCAACAACTTGGCGATGTTGAACATTATCGAAGTCAGTTCCTTCGAAGATAACATCTACGAGACCGCCGTTTGGCGCAGTTGTTCCGTCGAGATCTCGACCACCTGAGTCATATTCGTATGTCTTGTTATCGTCTTTCACTTGAGCCGTAAAGTCCCACAAATCTCCAGATTGGCGTCTATTGTCGTCTGTCGAAATTACTGATACGTAGGTCCGAGAGACAACCCACACCTGCTGAACCGCATTGCTCGGTTTGAGTAATGATGTTCCTTCGTAATCGAATGTTAATGTGAATGAACCAAGATCGTCGTCTGCGGTGATGTTGAAAGGCATAGCAAAGAATCCATTGGTGTCGGTATAACTTGTCTCTGTTCGACCATCGAACGACCAGGTGTAATTGACTGGAGCTTCGCGTACTGGTTGCAACGAGTTGTCAACCAATCGAGCCTGGATCGATGTGTTCGTATTACGATACAAACGTGGGATTGAAGTCAGCTGGAAATCCGTTGTACCGATGACTGTTACGTTGATGTAAGCACCCGTGGTTGCAAGTGATGAAGAGTTACCTGTGAAGTAATACGCTGAATTTGTAAAGTCAACACGCATACCGTAGGTTCCAGATGAGAATTGGCTTTCCCATGTGAAGTTGTAGTCGTAAACAGCTTCAACTCCGCCCTTTGTCTGACATTCTGTTTCATCGCCTTGTGTGGTCATGAGAATGTCGTTTCCGAGAGAATCTCTACACTTTGGTGTTTGAGTGAATTGTGTTTCTCCACCACTGCTGAAGATACCGTTTCGATCTCTGTCGAGTTGAACAGCGATTGGATCGATTGTCCATGGCAATTCTGTTCTGTTTGAAACAGCGCCTGCAAGTCCTAGAGAAGTGCCTGTGTCCATTTCAGGAACGATTTCACATCGTACTGGACTGTCAGGGTCGCTTGGATCAACTTGTCCGCAAGGAGGGAGATTTGAATCGCCACCATTGACGAGGGTGATGAACCAGTGAGTAGCATTTACATCAACGAAGTCGATGATGTTGGTTGCTTCTCCAGTCAAAGAGGCATCGTTACCATCCCACAGCGTACTGTAAGGCTTGTATGCGGACACTTCGTTGTAATCGATACCTGCTGCTGTTAGCGCAGGAGCGTGATACATGAATCTCCAGTTACCGAATGTTCCATCTCCGTTGTTGATGGTTGCATCGAAGAAGGAAATCGGTTGAGTCCCTTCTAGAGTCATTGTACCCGCGATGTTCATTCTGTGCATGACACGCATCGAACGAGGTTCATCCTCGTCGCCGTGTAAGTACGGGAACGGATATTCCGAAGCAAGTTCTGGTTGGACTCGCCCGATATAGCTGTAATCGCCAGCCGGTAAACTCGTGTTGACACGTTCATACTGAGCAGAAAGTCCACTTCCACTTGAGTCTTGAACGACGTCGTGCTGCAACGTGTTACTGTTCCAAATAATCTCTTCGAGTCCGCCAGGCGCTACACCTGCCCCGTTATCCATTGTAGAATTGAATTGTACTTGTTTCCAAACACCAGTCGCCCCTCCAACTTGTTCGAATGAGACTGAGGTCAAACCGAACGAGTTCGCCCGATAGCCAAGTCCGTCAAAGTTGGTGAAGTCGGTTGGCTCTGTAAGGTTACCAAAGAGTCCACCATAGAACGAAAATGTTACTGGAGCATATGGAATAGGGTTTGAGTAAATTCCACGCTGGTAGTCAGCAGTATAGTACGAATAAAATTCTAACCACAATTGTTGTTCGTCGCTTCTGAAGAATTCCCAGTTGTTACTGCTTGGATCAATTGTCATATTCGCCTCAACACCGACCAAGTAGTCAGCTGATGTGGCACCGTTGAAAGCGAACATTTCTGTTACAACAGCATAGACCTTGTACGTCGTGTTGTCGCCTACAATAATGTCCTCAGGATAGAGGAATTGTCCGACTGAGAATCGTCCATCTTGGCCCGTGAGAATGTTTGTTGTTTCGATTGCAGTGGTTCCGTTTGCTGCCCATTCAATGTGAATTTGGACGGGCATATTGCTCGCATTTTCTGAAGCAAGAGTAATTGGATTGACCCATGTAACGACACCGCTGAAGATTGCCGGGCTTTGAGCATCCATCCATAGATTGCTTGGCATGTCTAAAGTAATGAATGTAGGCGCCTTGTCTTCGTCATCGAGTGTACAATCGTTATCCGAATCCCAGTCTGATGAAAGAGGTCCTGCAACACAAGTTGATGAGTAGCCTTCTTCGAAGTGGTCCCAATCAGCGTCAACTCTGGAGTCGTTGTCATCATCTTCGTCAATCACGTCTGGGCCTGTGAATGGGTCGGATGGATTAGCAAGGGCTTCTCCACTGCCAAAGTCATCGTGATCCCATGGATTGGTTGAGTTTCGACCAAATCGCTCTGGCCAAAGCATAACCTCGTCTTCGTCGTGCATTCCATCTTGATCGTCATCAACGTCAATGTCATCTCTTTGGCCGTCGTTATCGTGGTCGAATGCTTGAGTGATCGAAATTTGTAATTCAACGGTGTTGCTGATTCCATCGCCATCCCAATCGTCATCAGCCCAATTGACAATTCCGTCGTTATCATGGTCCCAAGTCGATTGTTCCTCTCCCCAGAAACATCCAGCAAGAAGTTCTTGATCAACGTCGAGAACTCCGTTGTTATCATCGTCAACGTCCTCGCCATCTGGTACACCATCGTTGTCATTGTCGACGTCATACACCTTTGGTTGGAGAAGTCCAAGAGTCATGTCACCACGGTCCCAAACTGCTTGATAGAATCCGTCATCGTCTGCATCTGCATCGTTTCCATCATCATCGTTATCGTTACAGTTTGTTCCAGTAAAGAAATTACCATTTTCTTGGCCATCGTCATCATCAAGATCATCGTTTGTATCGATTTCAAAGTAGTCCCAGAGACCGTCGTTATCATCATCGACATCAAACCAGTCATAAACAGAATCGTAATCGTCGTCAAGATCAAGGGTGTTGTTGTAAAAGTCTCCATCGACATCCCCGTCTACTTCATTTTGAAGTAAATCAGCTCCTAGTTCGTCTGGGAAATCGGCTTCTGCTCCATTGTCCGAGTTCCATTGCCAAATACCGGTTGAAAGACCCATCCATGTAACGAAAGAGTCTCGGTTGTTTTGCATTTGGAGGTAGGTTATCGCAGAGTCAGTGTTCCCGTCTCCACCGAAGTCATAATGCCAACAGCCACCTTGAGCACCGGGGGTACAGGACCAGTTTCCTGAGGCGCCACCAGGAGTTGCTCCTTGGTCGACTACTGCATCCGGTCGTGTTGAGTAAGGAAGGCCAAATTGAGCGTTCACTCCGTTTAGTGGCATTTGGTAAGCAACCGCATAAGCGTAGCCGCAGGTGAATCCTTGGCCAAGGTTTCCAACAGTAATACCACATGTGGTCATGTTGAATGAACCGCCCATCTTTACGTCATTTACGTCTTGAATTCCATCGTTTCCTTCGTCTTGGTCCCACCAGTCTGGTAGTCCGTCGCCATCTTGATCGATGTCGAGTCCGTTAACAAGAGAATCCCCGTCACTGTCGATATCCCACTCGTTTCCACCATTGTAAGAAGACCAGCGAGCGAATAAGAACCAGTAAAATTCAGGAATGGTTCCTGGAGTAACTGGGTTTGTTGTTCCATCGTATCCATTGTAGTCGAGCATCATCTCAGAGAATGGATTGTGCAAGAATACCATGCTCCAATACAAATCAGCATTTGTAGCGTAGTCTTGGTTATCTGCTCCACCGTTAAGCGATCCACCATCACCAACTGGGTAAGCTGGTTGCAAGAAAGCGTCGCTCAAATCAGCATCAACAAGTCCACAGTTTCCATCATCTGGATCATACAAGTCAGAAAGACCGTCATTGTCATCATCCCAGTCGATGTCGTTTGCAAGACCGTCTCCGTCGATATCGGAGTCGATAGCGTTTGGACCGTCGTCACGGTACAGTGCACCATTGATGGAGTGAAGGTCAGCGTCGTTATCAAGATCACAGTCCCAATCGATGTCGAGCATATCGATGATTCCGTCATTGTCGTCATCGACGTCTTCCCAGTTGAGAATACCGTCGCCGTCCCAATCATTGAATTGGGAGAAAGATGCACGACGTGTTTGGCATCGTGAATCTGGATTTGTAGGATTTGGGTTTGCTGCTGTCGGGCAGTTCCAAGCGATGACATCAGCTGCTTTGTCGAGAGGGAAACTGTCATTCTCGTTGTCGATGTTATCGTCATCAGTATCATACTCAAAGTTTGTAGCATCTCCACTGACCAAGACATTTCCGAGGTTATCAGGAGAAGTTGTCCCTCCCATGTCTGGGTCTAGCCAGTCATAGACTGCGTTGTAGTTTTGATCGAATGGGCGAAGTCGGTCATCGTCGAGATCTTGATCATAATCAAGTTCGCAATCCATGCCGGCTTTTCCATCGGTGTTGCCACCTGGGGTTTCGTAAGGAGACCTGTCTGTCCAAGTATAATCGCTTAGACCATCATTGTTGAAATCGACGTTTACGCAAACGTCTGGAATGCCGTCGTTGTCGTCGTCAGGATCAAACATGTCAAGGATTCCATCGTTATCGTCGTCTGTATCAGCAGAGTCAGGAGTTCCGTCATTATCGTTGTCTGGATCGATGAAGTTTGGAATTCCATCTCCGTCAAGATCTCCGTCAATAATATCGGTAAATGAAGGAGTTCCAGCGGCGCCGTCACCTGTGGCTCCACCAGCCCAATCGAAAGCGTCGTTAGCATCAACTCTAGCTGCTTCTAATGTAACATAATTTACACCGCCAGAGTAATCTCTGTAGTCGATGAAGTCCCATGTTACTGGGGCTACGAAGAGGTTGCCTGCTTGTGTATGTGATGTTGTGACAGATGCGTCGTATGGGTTTGAGTCTTCAACGTCAAGAACGCCATCGTCATCATCGTCTTCGTCAAAGTAATCTCTTACACCATCGCTGTCAAAGTCACATGGCCATGTAAATTGATCAATGCGGCCATCGTTGTCGTCATCTTCGTCGAATCGGCCAGCACCTGAACCGTCTGTATCTTCATCGGTTACACCATCGTTGTCGTGGTCGAAAGGATGCTGGTCAGCGAGATAGAATGCACCGACTGCCGTGGCTGGAGTGATCCATGGGTGGAGAGTTGTCTCGATAACATAGCGATCTGTGGAAACATTGCGAGGATCGAATCCTTGTGCTTCAAGAGCATCGTAGTCAATCGGCCCTTCGAGAATACCATCATTGTCATCATCATAATCATCGATATCGAGGATTCCATCGTTATCGTGATCAAACGGGTCTGTACCAAAGCAACCATCGAATCGTTCCAACAAATCGTAGATTCCATCGTTATCATCATCAAGATCGTACAAATCGCTGATTCCATCGTTGTCGTGGTCATCACGATTTGATTCTTCGATAAGGAAGTTGTTCGAGGACATTATTGCCTCGATAGCTGCAATATCATGTATTACACCGGATGAAATACCGGTATCAGCCCACATAATGTCACGTAGAGAGGGATGGACATTATCGGTATTGAATGTCGTTGCACCGTCGTAGTTGCCTTGGCCGCCTTGATTCATTGACTGCATAGCAGGGCTGCTTTCCATAGGACTGTATTCAACCTCAACTACTGTTTCGGGCTCATCCCATTCAGTTGGTATCATCATTGCAAGTGTTGTACTCATTACCATGAGCATGACTAGGATCACTGAAGTGAGTATGTTCGATTCTGAGTTCTTTTTGTATCGGATTTCTAGCATATGAGCCCCTCTTAACAAGTTGCTGACCAGAGAACTGTATATCAAAACAATGGGTAGTTGGGAATCAAAAGTATCACCCATAACAAAAGGATATCAAAAAGAAAGGAGCCTCAGGGGAGCTGACTCCCCTGAGACCCGGCCGTCCAATACAAGCTGCATTGGAGTTACGACATAAATCCGTTCAACGTATTCAAACTTCGAAGGAATCGAGGATTCCGTCGTTGTCATCGTCGTCATCGAGGTTGTCCTCGAGGCCGTCGTTGTCGTGGTCAAATTGACCAGTGAGATCGTTGCCATCGTTGGTTTCAAACCAGTCTGAAAGACCGTCGTTATCATCATCGGTGTCACTGAGATCCCAGATTCCGTCGTTGTCGTGATCGTAGCGGTAGTTACCGAAGTCGCCGTCTGCTTCATCGACATCAAGAATGTTGTCGTTGTCGTCATCGTCGTCTACTCCATCGTCCATGCCATCGTTATCGTGGTCACGGGATAGATCGGTAACACCATCTTCTGCAACGTCGTTTCTGTTGTCGATTCCGTCGTTGTCGATGTCGAGGTCAACAGCGTCGCTGATTCCATCGTTGTCGTGATCGTAAATGTTCGTATTAGGATCATTGTCGTTCACTTCTTCATCGTCATCGATTCCATCGCCATCGTCGTCGCTGTCTTCAGCGTCGTCAATTCCGTCGTTGTCGTGATCTTGCGGGTTGTCGTCGAGGTCGTCAACCAATCCGTCGTTGTCGTCATCGTTGTCGAGGTCATCAGGGATGCCGTCTCCATCGTTGTCGTTTTCGCCGTTTTGGTCTTGGTTGTCAAGTTGTTGGCCTTGCTGTTGATCGGTTTGCTGGCCTTGTTGACCTTGCTGACCGTTCTGGGTTTGTCCTTGCTGCTGTTGGTTCTGACCGTTTTGGTTCTGACCGTTTTGGTCTTGACTGTCTTGTTGACCTTGTTGGCCTCCTTGGTCTCCACCTTGTTGCTGCTGTCCTTGCCCATTGTCTTGCTGTTGACCTTGCTGTCCTTGCTGACCTTGCTGTCCTTGCTGTCCTTGCTGGCCTTGTTGACCTTGCTGACCTTGCTGACCTTGCTGTCCTTGCTGACCTTGCTGTCCTTGCTGACCTTGTTGACCTTGCTGACCTTGTTGTTGTCCCTGACCTTGACCTTGTCCTTGACCTTGTCCTTGACCTTGTCCTTGACCTTGTCCTTGACCCTGTCCTTGACCTTGTCCTTGACCTTGTCCTTGACCTTGTCCTTGACCTTGTCCTTGACCCTGTCCTTGACCTTGGTCGTCGGATTCG
>Ga0209251_1000074_pt1 | contig 89077 bp, 83 predicted proteins | sample SaaInlV_100m_DNA_6_FD_184665 | JGI IMG/M metagenome (GOLD analysis project Ga0209251, IMG submission 184665) | Marine microbial communities from expanding oxygen minimum zones in the Saanich Inlet - Saanich Inlet SI073_LV_10m_DNA (SPAdes) (version 2) | ecosystem: Environmental > Aquatic > Marine...
AGGGCTTACGCCTCTCCACTTGGGGCTTACGCCCTGGAACTTCCATGACATGTCGGCGGCGAGTTTGTGTGATCAGGCGCAATTTGCTGAAACGTGCGGCTATCAATCAATATGGGTGCCTGAGAATCATTTTGGTCCGCAAGCGATCCCAGACCCTTTAATGCTGCTGGCCAGTATTGCCGGTGCCACGCAAAGTATTCGCCTTGGCACAACCTCCTATCTTTTGACCCTGCGTAATCCTTTGCAGGCCGCCGAGCAGGTTGCGGTGCTTGATCGCTTGAGTGGTGGTCGTTTAATGCTGGGTGTTGGTCGAGGTTATGCCCCTGAAATGCTGCGTGCTCACCATGTGCCGGTGGCGCAAAAACGCAAAATATTCGCTTGGACATTAGACCTAATGAAGCGGGCTTGGATGGGGGAACCCATCACTCTAGATGACAATCCAGAAAACGCCGTGGAGGTGCATCCGCGACCCATTCAGCAACCCTACCCGCCAATTTGGGTGGCGGCATTTGGCCCTAAGGCCTTGGCTCAAGCTGGTCGGCTGGGGTTACCTTACTTGTCCTCGCCCATGGAAAGTTTGACTACGCTTGCGCAAAACTACGCCCAACATCAGCGATCTGCGGAAGAGGAGGGTGTAGCAAAGCCCACTGATGTACCGTTAATGCGTACGGTCTTTGTCAGCAAAGATGCCAAGCAGGTGGAAAAATTGCGCCAGCTTATGGTCGACCAGAGCGAAAACAGCCGCTTAGCCGACGGCGAGACGTTGGATGATTGGACGATTATTGGCGAGCCGAACTATGTGCGCGAGCAAGTGGAAGAGTATAGACAACGCTTGGGTATGACTCACCTCATTGCAACGCGGATAAGAGTGTCTGGCCTTGCAGAGACTGAGCTGCGTGCCAGTGTGGCGTTACTAGCAGAAACACTGAGTGGTCTGTAACATCATTGGCTCGAATTATTTTGTTGTGGGAGAGGAAATATGACTTTTAGAATACTTTGGCCTGCCATGCGTTGGCCTGATGGGCGTGCAATTGAAGAATCTAGCGTTGGCGAACATACGGCAGAATTTTCCGAGCGCTATACCGATGTCACCGACGAGCAGTGGGCCAATTGCGATGCCGTGGTCAGCGTTAATGATATCCCCGCTGAATATCGCGAGAAAATGACCAAGTGCAGAATTTTTGCCACACCTAAAGTTGGCTTCGACAACATAGACAGCAAGGTCTGGGCAGAAATGGGCATTCCCGTTTGTAACGTGCCAGATTACGGCACCCAAGAGGTGGCGGACCATGCCATGGCGCTGATGTTGTCGCTGATGAAAGGCATCACCTTCCATACCCGCGAGTTAAAGCAAGACCCTAAGGGCCTTTGGCGTCCAGCGTTGAACCCATTTGGTAAGCGGTTGTCCGCCTGCGTGTTTGGCGTGGTGGGTTTAGGGCGTATTGGTACAGCGGCTGCGCTGCGTGCAAAAGCGTTTGGTATGGACGTGGTTATGTATGACCCTAACCGAGAAAACGGTGCTGAGTTATCTATAGGCATTCGTCGGGTACATACGTTGGAAGAGCTGTTCGGGCAGTCTGACGTGGTCAGCCTGCATGCGCCCCTTTCTGAGCGCACTGAAAAGCTCATTAATTTTGATGTGTTATCTCACTCCAAGCCGGGGTTGATTCTAATCAATACTGCACGAGGTCCGATCATTGACCTTGATGGTCTTTATGAAGCGATGAAGGCAGATAAGATTCAGGCCTGTGGCTTAGATGTGCTGCCAGAAGAACCAGCGAATCCGGATCACCCGTTGATTAAAGCTTGGGCAGCGGATGAAGAGTGGATAGATCATCGCTTGTTGATCACACCGCACTCCGCATTCTTTACGCCAGAAAGCGTATACGACATGCGGTACAAGGGCGGCGAACTGATTGTGAAATATTTGAGCGGCGGCCGCTTGGACAATTGTGTTAACCAAGAATGGTTAGTCAACCCCCGGTAGGGTGCTAACCGGTGTCGGGCGGCAAAAACAAGAATAGCAAAAGTAGCAAAATAGGCTGAGCCATGAGTGATACATCTAATGAGAGATCGACCGGTAGATCAACCGATGCGTCGACCGAAACAGCGATCGATACTTCAATAGATTATCAACGGCGCAGACAACGTGTTTTTCTGATCCTATCCGGTGTGTTTTTAGGCACGTTGGCATTGCTCAACGTGCTTGGCATCAGTCGATTTTTAGATTTGTCCTTCAATGTGTTCGGTCTAGAAATTCCCATGTTTGTTGCGGTAGGTGTTTTGCCTTATCCAATAACCTTTCTCTGCACCGACTTAATCAGTGAGTTATACGGTGAAAAGAAAGCCCAAGATATGGTTTGGGTAGGCTTGCTGCTGAATATTTGGGTGGTCTTTTTGCTTTGGCTTGGCGGTATTTTGCCCGGCAGTGGCATGGACCCAGTCACAGGCCAAGTATTGGTGGATGAAGCGGGGCGAGAGCCAGTGTTTTTTGAAGTGCGGCAACTCGCCTTTGGCGCTGTAGCCGCATCAATGATTGCGTATCTAGCGGCACAGTTTTGTGACGTCAAATTATTCCACTTTTGGAAGCGTGTCACCAACGGCAAACATCTTTGGTTGAGAAATAATGCCTCTACTATGGTTAGCCAAATTGTCGACACAACTGCAGTGATTTTGGTCACCCACTTCTACGCTAACGCATTACCTATTGATGCAACACTGCCAATATGGCCTCAGCTTATGGTGTACATAGCGTCAGGCTATGTCTTTAAGCTAATGATTGCGGCAATAGATACAGGACCATTATATCTGGCTGTAGGATATCTACGACCTTACCTGGGGTTAAATCCTGGCGAGGAAGCGACGGATGCCTAGAAAGCCCTTTTCTATTTGGGTTGTGGGGAGGTTTGAAGACGCCGTTGGGCTGATAAGGCGGTAATCCCACTCAACCATCACAACTACGCGTGTTTTCAGGTTGCTGCATGCGCTCTTTATGCAGATGCTTTTGCACTGTCTTTTTCAGCGGTTGATATCTGCCGCCGTTTGCATGGAATACGCCGCCATCTGCAGCAGTTCACCCTTGTTTAAACGCCTTTCCGCCTAAAGTTTGTCCAGCGGCTGATTGAGATCAGCTAAAAAGTCTACTTCACAGGCGAGGAATAGATGCACTTTTGGAATATAGAAAAGTTAAAGGAAGATATTCGAGCGGACCGCTTTATAGAAAAAGATCGTTTTTTTATGCGCTAATCTACCTAGCGTTTAGCGTCATCAGTTTTGAGTTTTTGACGCATGTGCCTTTTGAGTTAAGAAGCGAAGGCGCCTAGGATATAGCTGTTAATGCGATTAATGTACTCATCATTCTCGTAGGTACAATTTTTGCTTTCAAAGCAAACGGCTCTATTGGTGGGGTTGATTTTCTGGTGAGGTATTTCTCTATCGGCTTCGTCTTGGAGGTCAGATTTACGGTTTACATCCTTCCTTTGTTAGTGGTGTACTTGTCTGCTGATACCTATGTGCTCGTAAAAGCAGAGGCTCAACCAAGGTCTTGGGACAGTATTCTACTGCTCGCTTGGTCTACAGCGCTGTACTGGCGTATGTACTTACATATCAAGCAAATTGGCGTTAGCAAAAACTCAATGCTGGAAGCAAAAAGTTGCGTTTAGCGGGTTAGGATGTGTTTAGTGTTGTGTCATTTGTGGAAATTTTTTTAACCTCAAAATGGGACAGCTATGCAAATAAGACCTTACCAAGCATCCGATCTCGCTCAAGTGTTAGCGCTATGGCGTGCCTGCAATCTGACTATTGCCGCTAACGATCCACGCAAAGACATCGAACGAAAGCTAGCTGTTAGTCCTGAACAGTTTTTACTCGGTGAGTTCGAGGGCAAGGTGGTTGCCAGTGTGATGACCGGTTATGAGGGTCATCGTGGTTGGATCAATTACTTGGCTGTGGCGCCCAGTCATCGCCGTAAGTCCTATGGCCGTCTAATGATGGCGGCTGCGGAGCAGCTGTTAGATGAATTAGGCTGCCCGAAAATCAACCTACAGGTGCGCAGCGCAAATGCATCTGTTGTCGCCTTTTATGCGTCTCTCGGTTATGTCATAGATGATGTGGTGAGTATGGGAAAGCGTCTGCGTCTAGATTGAGGCTGTCTTTTTAAACAGCAGACCGAGCGCAATTAGCGCTCTATTTGGCCTAGATTGGCATTGATTGCCGCGCCGTTGAGTACTGGGCTTTGTGCCGCAAATAATAAGGTCTGTGCAATTTCTTCGGGTTGAATTAAACGCTCAAATGCACTCATTGCCGCGATCTGTGGCATCACATCTTCGGGTACATGGGCGCGCAGCATTTCAGTGTCGGTGAAACCGGGGTTAACGCACGCTGTATGTATGCCGGTGCCAGCTAGGTCTTGGCAAGTGGCGCGCATCATACCGATGCTGGCGTGTTTGCTGGTCACATAACTGAAGCTGTTGGGTACTGCTTTCTCGCCTAGGGTCGAGCCGACGTAAAGGATACTAGAACCCTTGCTCATGAGTGGTATCAACATTTGGTTGAGGCTGTTTGGGGCGACCAAATTAATTTCCAATATTCTTCGGAACTCATTTGAATCAGTTGTGCTAACGCTGTCGTTGGCCAGTAGCGCTGCATTGTGAATAAGTACGGTTTCTCCAACGCCACCTAAATGCTCCTGTATCTGCGCGGATATTTCTTGCAGAAAGTTAGGCTGCGAAAGGTCACAGGCAATGTTCGTGACGCCCGCTTCTGGGCAAGGCGTGCGAGATAAATTGATGACATTGTAGCCAGTCGCTTTGAATGCCGCGGCGGTGGCTTGACCGATACCGGAGCTTGCGCCGGTAATAACTAAATTTTTCATATCGTTTCCATGTGATGACAGCAAGGCAAAATCTAAGGGTAGATGAGATTTGTTTGGTGTTTGGTTGCTATGCTCGGCATATGTCTATTCTGGGCTACTTTCGTCCTTATCCCGCAGAACTCCATTTTGCACTGGCCCATTGGCCTTCGCCCGAGGCGCAGCGCAACAGCATATTATCTATGTCCAAGGCCTTTATATCTTCACGCTCCAACAACTTTGCCAGTAGGTACTGGGCCAATTCTTCCACCGTAATGTTACGAATGGGCAGCAGGGTGAGGTCTCGTTGTAAAAACGGAATGCGCTCGCCATTAAAAACGACATAAGTGTAGTCGTCCTGTTCGTCTATTTCTAAATAGGGTGATCGCGTGGGCATGAGCACTTGCTCGTCCAAATCGTCACACAACTGTTTAACGGCTTTCTTCAAAATGTTGTAGTCGAAGGTTAGACCGTCGTCTTGCATTGGCGCGTCTGCATCCAAGGTCACCTGAAAGTTGTGCCCGTGCAGGTTTTCCCGCTCGGTTGCGCTGAACAGGGTGAAGTGCGCTGCGGCAAAGTGCAGATATTCTTTACTGATTTCTATAGTGGTGTTTTGCATAGCTCAAGATTAACACTGGTTTGAAGATTTCGCTTTTCCATGCACAGGATACATTTTGCGTGTCTTGATTATGTGAAGGTAGCTTTCGCTAGGTTAGGCCTGATTCAGGGTGATAGATTTAGCCTCAATTAAGGGTAGTATCCTTTGCAGAGAAAATTGGGAGAAAGAGTATGCGTTTCGATTTAACGCCGGAACAAGTGGCCTTTAAAACAGAAGTTGAGGCATTTCTATGCGAGAACTTGCCCAAAGCAGTGGCGGATAAAGTGCGCTTTGGCGCCAGTGTTTCCAAGCAAGAGCTGGGTGATTGGACCAAAGTTTTAAATGCCAGAGGTTGGGCCGCGCCGCACTGGCCGGTAGAGCATGGGGGCACAGGCTGGAATCTTGTGCAGCGGCATATTTTTGATGTTGCGTGTCGCGCCCATCATGCACCGCAATTGTCGGGCTTTGGTTTCAATATGGTGGGTCCCGCTATTATTAAATATGGCAATGCCGAACAAAAAGCCGACTGGTTGCCAAAAATCCGCAATGCAGAATTATGGTTTTGCCAAGGTTATTCCGAGCCTGAGGCGGGCTCAGATTTGGCCAGTGTGCGTACGCGTGCAGATAAAGACGGTGACGACTATTTAGTTACGGGCTCCAAAATATGGACTTCTGGCGCCGAAATGGCCGATTGGATTTTTTGTTTGGTGCGCACCAATCACGATGTGCAGCAACAAAAGGGCATTAGTTTTGTGCTGTTCGATCTTTCTTCGCCGGGCGTCAGTGTGGAGCCGCTTTATGCATTCAATGGCAAGCGCCTGTGGAATCAGGTGTTTTTTGATGGCGTGCGCGTGCCGATGAGTCAGCGTTTAGGCGATGAGGATCGTGGCTGGACCGTGGCAAAAAGTTTGCTCGGTGACGAGCGCATAATGGTTTCTAGAGTGGCTGAAAATAAACGTATTCTCGGCAACGTGCGTGAAGTGATGGCCGCTCAAATTGAACGGGGTATTGATCTGCCCAGCGGTGTGCGCGATGAAATTAGCGCGTTAGAGATTCGCCTTCACGCTTTGGAAATGACCAGTATGCGCATTTTGACCGAGGCTGACGCGGGCACTCAAATTGGCGCAGAGCCGAGTATGTTAAAGCTCAAGGGCAGCGAGTTAGTGCAGGCGCAGGATGAGTTGTTGTTCCGCATGGTGGACTACTTGGCGTTACCAAAAGATTCCAGCCATTTGGGAGATGGGCCGGTAGGGCCTGTGTGGGCCGAGTACGTGGCGTCCGGGCGTTACCACCATCGCGGCTATACTATTGCGGGTGGCTCTTCTGAAATTCAGCATAACATTATTGCTAAGCAGGTACTCGGGCTCTAGGTGAGTAAATAGAGGGGCAAATAGCTTTGCTAATAATTGGCAATAAAAAAGGGGGCTGTCGGCCCCCTTTGTTTTTCTTTTCTTTCTTGTCTGCTCTGCTTTTTAAGTTTTTCAGCCAATCACGCCAGCAGCGATTTCAGATCAGTTTCTGGGTCTGCTAATTTGGCTGGGTCAGCGGGCTTGCCGACCAATTGCTTGCATAACATAAATTCTTTCGGGCTATTAACCGCATCCGCTGCCACTACTTTACCGTCCTTTAAGTAGAATATTGCGAATTGATGGGTGTCCATGTCGCCGCGCAATACTTGGCTGTCGCCGTCTGCTGAGAAGCCTACCATCTGTAGTTTAAGATCGTATTGATCTGACCAGAACCAAGGTATAGCTGCGTAGACTTTATCATCGCCGAGCATGTTAGCGGTACTTACCCGCGCTTGATCCATTGCGTTGGGTACAGACTCTAACCGCAGGCGCTTATTCATTAACGGGTTGGGGTGGTTGGTGCAATCACCCGCAGCATAGATATCTGGGTCCGATGTGCGGCAGTGGTCGTCTACGACAATGCCGTTGTCACAGTGAATGCCTGCCTCTTCAGCGATCTCAATATTTGGGATGATCCCAATGCCCACAATAACAATGTCTGCATCAAAGCTTTCGTCGCCACATAACACTTTTTCTACGCTACTGTTGCCGGAGAAACCGGTGACCCCGGTTTGGGTGTGTATGTGCACGCCGCGATCAGTGTGCAGCTTGTGGTAGTAGGCCGACATCTCAGGTGTGGTGACGCGCTGTAAAATGCGTTCTTCCATTTCTAGCACGTGGACATTCATGCCCAGTTCTATGCCAACTGCTGCGACCTCTAGGCCAATGTAGCCGCCGCCGACAATGACCAGATTGGCGCCAGGCTTAACGTCTGCGCGAATGCCATCTACATCATCCATTGTCCGTAGGTAGTGGATACCCGATAGGTCGCTGCCCTCAATGCTTAATTTACGCGGGCGCGAGCCTGTGCTGATGAGGAGTTTTTCGTAAGCAATGGTTTCGCCATTGTCTAAGTTAATGGTCTTTGTACTGGGGTCGATTTGGGTGGCCCTAGTATCCAGCATGAGCTGTATATCTTTGTCCGCGTAAAATTTCTCTGCACGCAGGTAAACTTTGTCAGCGAGTTGAGTGCCCGCTAGATATTGTTTCGAGAGTGGTGGGCGCTGATAAGGCACGTGTGCTTCGTCACCGATAATGGTGATGGGGCCTTCAAATTTTGCTTGGCGAAGGCTAGCTGCGGCTTGGCCGGCTGCATGGCCTGCGCCGATGATGACAATACCCGTCATGGAAGTTCCTTGGTGCTTACAAAGTGGGTAGTTTAACCTGTCACGTGAGGGATTCGCACTTTAGATTTGTAGGAGAGAGAAATGTCTAAAATTCGTAGTTTGACCGAGGCAGTAAAGTTAGCCCGAGAAAATTTGAGCCAAGGCGATTGGGACTATTTGGTTGGAGCCGCAGATACGGAGACTAGCCTTAGGCGTAATCGTGGCGCGGTGGAATCTTGGGCATTTCGACCGCGCATTTTGAATGATGTCAGCGACGTGCAAATCGCCTCTAAGCTGTTGGGTAGTGAAATGCGCATCCCCGTCATTTTACCCCCCATTGGCTCGGTGCAAGCGTTCTCGCCTGGTGGGGGTACTGAGGTTGCTCAGGCAGCGCAGGAATTCGGCATTCTGCAAATTTTGAGCTCAGCCTGTGCACCAGATTTTGAAACAGTAGCTCGCGAGGTGCCTGGGCCGCGCATTTACCAACTTTATTTAACCGGCGATGAAGCGTGGATGGACGAGCAAATTGAGCGCTCGATAGCAGCCGGCTACACGGGTTTTTGTTTAACCGCAGACACCCAAGTTTATTCTCGCCGCGAGCGCGACATACTGAAGCAATACACGCCCATGTCGGGGCGCTCAGCCAGCCCAGCCGGCGACTTCAATTACCAGTCTAGTATGTCTTGGGACACTGTGGCGCATATTAAGGAGAAGTTCGATCTTCCCCTGATGGTCAAAGGCGTAGTGGTTGCCGAAGACGCCAAACGCTGCGTAGAGGCAGGGGTCGATGTGGTTTATGTGTCTAATCATGGCGGTCGCCAGTTAGACCACTCCCGGGCCTGCATTGATTCTTTGCCAGAAGTGGTGGAAGCCGTTCAGGGTCGAGTGCCGGTTATAGTTGATGGCGGATTTATGCGCGGGGCGGATGTTGTCAAAGGTTTATGCTTGGGTGCAGACATCGTTGGCATGGGCCGGTTTGAAGGCTTGTGTATGGCTGCCGGTGGCAAAGATGCATTGGTCCGTGGGCTGACAATTTTGGAGCAAGAGATCCGCATAACCATGGCATTAGCGGGGGCAGCAACGTTGGCTGATTTGAACCCGAGCCTTGTGGAACGCCTGGAGCCCGTTGGCACACCGAGTGTCTTGAGTTCTTTCCCATTGTTGTCTGAGATCGAATAGGCATTTGAACGCCTAGGCATTTGAACGCTTAGGCAGGGATTGCGCTCGGGCGCGTCTACTTATCCGAAGGCAGTGGCATTGGAAACGGCGTTACCGTGCCACCTTTGGTGTCTGTAATTTTGGCTACGCCTTCTTTCTCTACCTCGTCAATGCGCACGATAGAGTGCATTGGAATAAAGGATCGTTGCACGCCCTCAAACTCGCTGCGCAATCTTTCCTCACTGGGGTCAATCAGCAGCGAGGAGCGGTTGCCAAAGGAATAATCTTCTACTTCCACAAAGCCATATAAGTCGCTTTGATAAATATTGCGGGCGTACACCTCATAAATTTGTCCCTGATTTTGGAACAATATTTTGAAGATACTTTCTTGCTTGTCTTTACCCGCCATTACTTTGTATCACCTGTTGTAATCCGATTGCTGCATTTGCATGTCTGCAGATTTCATTGCTGAAGGTTTTACAGTGCCTGCATGTGCTGGATAGTTGGGGATAAATGCTGGGTTTTCAAGTGCTCGTTCATGCGGCTTGGGGGTGGCACCGACGCTTTTTTTACTCACCCATGCACATCTGCCATTAGGTTACTGGGCAGGATGGCGTATAATGAGGCTCTTTTTTTACACCAAAGTCACTATCAATATGGCCAAGAAGCTTTTCGTTAAAACCCACGGTTGCCAGATGAACGAGTATGACTCGGCGCGGATGTATGACGTGCTGCGTGAACAACAGGGTTATGAAATAGCCGAGACCGAGGAAGAGGCTGATGTACTGCTGCTCAATACTTGCTCGATTCGTGAGAAGGCCCAAGAAAAGGTTTTTCATCAGCTAGGGCGCTGGCAGAAACTCAAAAATGCTAACCCAGATTTGGTTATTGGGGTTGGCGGCTGCGTCGCCAGCCAAGAGGGCGATGCCATCATGAAGCGCGCACCGGTAGTAGACATGGTCTTTGGTCCGCAAACTATTCACCGTTTGCCGGATATGTTGAGTTCCCAGAAAAGCCAATTGTTGCCGGTTGTGGACATCACTTTTCCTGAAGTGGAAAAATTTGATCGCCTGCCTGAACCCAGCGTGGATGGCCCCGCAGCTTTTCTCTCTATCATGGAAGGCTGCAGCAAGTACTGTAGTTTTTGTGTGGTCCCCTACACTCGGGGCGAGGAGGTCAGTCGTTCGGTGTCCTCTGTTCTGCAAGAGGTTGAGAGTTTAACCAAGCAGGGTGTCAAAGAAATTCACCTACTTGGGCAAAATGTGAATTCTTATTTGGGTGAGATAGATGGCGATACCGCTGACCTTGCAGAGCTGATTTATTATGTGGCAGCAGTGCCCGGCGTGGAGCGCATTCGCTTCACCACATCGCATCCCATGGATTTTTCTGACAATTTGATTCAAGCCTACAAAGATATTCCGGCCTTGGTGAATCACTTGCACCTGCCGGTGCAATCGGGTTCAGATACTATTTTGGCCGCCATGAAGCGGGGTCATACAGCGGCGGACTATTACGAAAGAATTGCTCGTCTGCGTGAGGTGCGACCAGACATCAGTTTGTCTTCGGACTTTATTATTGGCTTTCCCGGCGAGAGTGATGAAGATTTTGCAGACACCATGAAGCTCATTGAAGACATTGGTTTTGATTTCTCCTTCAGCTTCATTTACAGCGCGCGTCCCGGCACGCCGGCTGCGGCCCTTCAAGATGACACGCCTGAGGAGATTAAAAAGCAGCGCCTGCAACAGTTGCAAACACGGCTGCGAGATCAAGCTGAGGCGATATCTCACGCCATGGTGGGTACTATGCAACAAGTATTGGTTACTGGGCCTGCCAAGAAGGGGGCCGATGAAGGTCAACTTGCCGCGCGCACAGAAAATAATCGCGTGGTGAATTTTGTCGGTCCTGCCAGTTTGATCGGTGAATTTATCAGTGTTGTTATTACCAAGGCCTTTCCTAATTCTCTGCGCGGTGAAATGGTCGAGTAATTGGCTAAGTTCGCTCTCAACTTATTGGCTAACAATCAGTCCATACTAAGGGCCTTAGTTGCTGCTAACCTCTATCTACTGCTTATAAAAAGTTTGGTGAAATTTGGAAGAAAACACAGATAACCCCGGAGCGGATGCTCGTGTGGTGCCCTTTACCCGCCTTATTGCCTTGGAACCCAGTGACGCTGGGCGACTGGCCAGTCTTATTGGTCCTGTAGATCAAAACCTCAAGCATCTAGAGCGCCGGCTCGGCGTGTACATACGCAGCCGAGGCAACGAGTTTCAAATCAGCGGTCCCCAAGGCAGGGTGCAAGCTGCTGAGGCATTGTTGCACCAGTTGTACCGCGAAACCGCAGATCGAGAATCAATAGAACCAGATTTTGTACACCTCTTTTTACAAGAGGCCGGATTGGATGCACTTATGGCAGAACAAGATAAACCCCAAGGTCCTACAGTGGTTATGGATGTAGATGCGCAAAAAGCCGAGACCACAGGCAAGGGTGAAAAAGGCGCTGCGCAAAATGTTGATCAATTGGTCATTCGCACACCGAAGAAATCTATCAAGCCCCGTGGTGGCAATCAGCTTAAGTACTGCAACGCAGTGCGACGTCATGACATTAATTTTGGTATCGGTCCTGCGGGCACGGGTAAGACTTACTTGGCTGTCGCCCTTGCTGTTGAGGCATTGGAGTCTCAGCAGGTTTCGCGAATATTATTGGTTAGACCAGCAGTTGAGGCAGGAGAAAAATTAGGTTTCTTGCCTGGCGATTTAGCGCAAAAAATTGACCCCTATTTGCGTCCACTCTACGACGCCCTTTATGAGATGCTTGGCGTAGAGCGGGTCAATAAATATATAGAGCGTAACGTGATCGAAGTTGCGCCGCTGGCCTATATGCGTGGTCGTACGCTAAACAATGCCTTTATTATTTTGGATGAGTCGCAAAATACGACCGTTGCGCAGATGAAAATGTTTCTCACGCGTATCGGTTTTGGCTCCACGGCAGTGGTCACTGGTGACATTACTCAAATTGATCTACCGCGTGGTGAAAACTCTGGGCTGATTCATGTGCGTGACGTTCTGCGCAATATTGAAGGCATCAAGTTCACACAATTTGTCTCCAAGGATGTAGTGCGTCACCCGCTGGTGCAGAAAATTGTCGACGCCTACGAGTTATTCCAAAATTCACCGCGCGCCGCTGACGGTGAATCACGCGATCAGCAGCGCTAATACATTGTTGTGCATTTGACCGCCGTTTTGATCAGCAATGACAGATATGCACAGCGACCACTATGAATATTGATCTGCAGATTGCGGAAGATCTGCAAGGCAGCAACAGCGACCTTGCTGGGCTGCTGACCCCTCATTCTAGCGATGACGAAGCCCTCATAGCCCTGCATACATTGATTAGCAGTTGGCTGCGGGCGGTGCATAGGCATCTGGATGATGCCAGGCTAAATTATCCCCTATGTATTCGCCTGTGTGATTTGAGCGAGTCGCAAACACTTAACCTTACGTATCGTGGTAAAGATAAACCCACCAATGTGCTGAGTTTTCCGGCTCAATTAGATGAACCATTTGTTCATGATGATATGCCGTTGGGTGACTTGCTGATTTGTTGGCCAGTCCTCGTTGAGGAAGCGCGCGAGCAAGGCAAACTGCCCTTGCATCACCTAGCGCACTTGCTTGTGCACGGGGTACTGCACCTGCTGGATTACGACCACGAAGACGATATACAAGCGCAGATTATGGAAGCGCTAGAGGTGGTGGTGCTGGCTGAGTTGGCTATAGATAACCCCTACAGCTAGTGAAGCAAGCGACAATCTTTTTAATCTGGCCTTGCAATTTTTCCACGCCTTACTTATATAGGAAGGCCTAATATTGGTAAAACTTGTTATATGAGTGATATGTCTGAGTTCTCTGACGACTCAGTTGAAAAAAAGTCCCCACGTCGCGGCGTACGCGGATGGTTGTCTGATCTATTTTCAGAAGCACCAGACGATGTTGCAGCGTTACTCGAAGTTTTACAGGATGCCGCCGAGCGTCAGCTGATCGATGTAGATGCCCTGAATATAATTGTCGGCGCGCTGCATGTAGCAGATATGCACGCCCGGGATATTATGATCCCCCGCTCAGCGCTGGTTGTGGTTCACGAAGATCAACAGCCTGCAGAACTGTTACCACTGGTCATAGACTCTAAGCACTCACGTTTTCCAGTGGTGGGCGATGATGTTGACGACATTAAGGGCATTTTGCACGCCAAGGACCTGCTCTCGCTAGCGCTAGAAGAAGAAGGCCAGCGCTTTGATATTAAAGACTTTATTCGTCCTGCCGCGGTGATTCCAGAAAGTAAAAGACTGAATGTTCTGTTGGAAGAATTTCGTGCCAACCGCAACCATATGGCCTTGGTGGTGGATGAATATGGACAAATTTCTGGCGCGGTGACCATTGAAGATGTCTTGGAGCAAATTGTTGGAGAGATAGAAGATGAGCACGATGTTGATGACGATAGTTTCGTTAAACAGCTCGAGCCGTCGTCTTTTCATGTTAAGGCCAACACGACAATAGAAGACTTCAACGAGTATTTCGGCCTTGAGCTAAGTGATGACGAGTTTGACACCATCGGTGGCATTGTCTTGCAGGCGTTTGGGCATTTGCCTGAGCTCGGCGAGTCCATTGAAGTTGCTGGTCTCAAGTTTGAAGTGCTCAACGCAGATTCAAGACGTTTGCGCCTGCTGCGGGTGGACACCCCCCAGCCCATTGAACATAGCGAGCTCGCTTGAACGCTAAATCAGCGCTTTTGTTAGCGCTGATTACTGGCGCTATATATCCCCTTGGTTTTGCCCCATTCGGCTACTTCAGTGTGGCTTTGCTCTCAGTCATGGGGTTTTTTCTGTTACTTGTCCGAGCACCCCACTTAGCGCCTTGGTCGGCCCTTGCTTTTGGTTTTGGCAAATACCTAGTTGGTATTTCATGGGTTTATGTCAGCATCAATCAATACGGCAGTGCGCCACCCTTACTTGCTGGCGTGTTGGTGTTGCTGTTTGTTGCGGTGATGGCGCTCTTTTGCTGGCCAATAGGTCTTGTTTATCGGCGCTTGCATAGCGCCAACCCCTACCTCAACGGACTGATTTTTATTGCGCTCTGGCTGGTCATGGAGTGGTCGCTGACATGGCTATTGACCGGCTTCCCATGGCTCTTCTTAGGCTATGGTGCAATTGATTCAGTTTTAGCAGGTGTTGCGCCAGTAGCAGGGGTCCTAGCGACTTCGGCCTTTGGCTTAGTTTCTGCCGTGGGTGTTGCCCTCTTCGGACTTCTCTATGTTCAAGGGCGGCGCGGTGAGCTGCTGCTACCCAGCCTGACGCTGGTGGGTTTACCTTGGATCATCGGCGCGCTGCTCAGTTCAGTGTCTTGGGTGCAGCCCATTGGTCAATATTCGGTCGCTTTGGTGCAAGGCAATTTAGATCAGGCGGTGAAATGGGACCAAGACGAGCAAGCAGCGAATGTCCGTAAGCACATAGCACTCAGTGCAGACCATTGGGACGCAGACCTCATTGTCTGGCCTGAATTTGCTGTGACACTTTACGGCGCGCAGGCGCAGCAAGCGGTAGATTTTTTACAGACTCAGGGGCTAGCCACACAAACGAATGTCATTACTGGCATTCCTAACCTTGAGCGCCTGCCCCGGGCTGAAGGCGGGCGCAGTTACAACATTTATAATACGGCACAGGGCTATGGGTTGGCCGGGGGTGGTTTTGCTAAATATCATTTGGTGCCTTTTGGTGAATTCGTACCCTTGGAAGGTTGGTTGCGCGGCTTAATCGAATTTTTTAACTTGCCCATGTCCGGCTTAAAGAAGGGGCAGTGGCAGCAGAACAACATAACCTTGAGCTTGCCGCGTGCCGATGAGGTGGCGAGTGGAAGCCAGAATGAAGTGCAGATCGCAATCGGTATTTGTTACGAAATCGCCTACGGGAATTCTATGCGCCAGCGCGCCGAGGAAGCTGGCGTGCTGCTGACTATATCCAACGATACGTGGTTTGGTGGGTCGATTGGTCCTCACCAGCATATGCAGATCGCCCGTATGCGCGCCCTTGAAAATGGGCGTTGGTTATTGCGTGGCACAAATAATGGTGTCACCGCTATTGTCAATGCTCAGGGCAAGATGGTTGACCAATTGCCGCAGTTTGAACCTGCGGTGCTGCGCGGCGAGTTTGCAGTTATGCAGGGGCGCACCCCTTACAGTCGAATCGGTGATTGGCCCATTTTGGCGTTGATGTTTGGCGCCTTGGGTATTGGAATCCTGAGCAAAATGCGCTCTCCCGCATAGCTGTTGCGGTGTGCAAAGTATCCTCCACCGCGAAAAATTTACGCCCAGATTAAGAACCTATGTCTTGGTAGTGGTCCTAATCTTCGCCCCCCTTAAAGCCGCAATCCGATCCCTTCCCAGCGCTGGCTGAGCCACAAAGATTTGCCTAAATTACCCAGCAAACTACGAAGATGGTGCGGGTAAGTGTTATCCTTGCTGCCGTTTTATAAGCAACCTAAGACCAAAAGCATGAACCCAGTTTACGAGCCGCGACAAATTGAATCCCAAGCACAAGCCCACTGGGATGAAAATCAGTCCTTTGTCGGAGATGAGCAGCGCCCGGGAGAAAAATTTTACTGCCTAGCCATGTTCCCATACCCCAGTGGCCGACTGCATATGGGCCACGTGCGCTGCTATACCTTAGGTGACGTGATCAACCGCTATCGCAGGCTTAAAGGCTTCAATGTTATGCACCCTATGGGCTGGGATGCCTTTGGTCTGCCCGCCGAAAACGCGGCAATAAAACACGATATTCCGCCAGCAGACTGGACCAAAGACAATATTGCGTATATGCGCACGCAGATGCAGCGCTTGGGTTTTGGCATGGACTGGTCCAGAGAAGTGGCCACCTGCGACCCCGAATACTATCGCTGGGAGCAATGGTTGTTCGTAAAGCTCTACGCAAAGGGCATGGTTTATCGCAAAAACGCCATGGTTAACTGGGACCCAGTAGACCAAACAGTGTTGGCGAATGAGCAGGTAGTGGACGGCAAAGGTTGGCGTTCCGGTGCGGTCGTTGAGCGCCGGGAAATGTCTCAATGGTTCTTAAAAATTACTGACTACGCTCAAGAGTTATTGGACGAGTTAGATGATATGCCGGGCTGGCCTGACTCTGTAAAGAACATGCAGCGTAACTGGATTGGTCGCTCACAGGGCGCTGAAGTTGATTTCACTGTGACCCATGATGAGAGTCAAAAGCTCACCGTGTTCACCACACGACCAGACACCTTAATGGGGGCAACCTACGTGGCTGTGGCCCCAGAGCACCCATTGGCCACATTGGCTGCGCAGACCACCCCTGAGGTGGCTGCATTTATTCAAGCGCATAAAGTAAATACCACTTCGGAAGCTGACCTCGCGGTGATGGAGAAGGTGGGTATTGCAACCGGGTTGACCGTTAAGCATCCGTTAACTGACGAGCTACTGCCGGTATGGATAGCTAATTTTGTGCTCATGGAATATGGCTCTGGCGCGGTTATGTCGGTGCCAGCCCATGATCAGCGCGACTACGAGTTTGCGCACAAGTACGGTATTGATATTGCCCAAGTCATTGAGCCCGTGGGGGATGATGAATGTAATTTGGCTGAATCTGCGTTTACGGCCAAAGGGCGTTTGATTAACTCGGGCCAGTTCGATGGATTAGAATTTGACCAAGCTTTTACCGCTATCGTTGATGCGTTAGCCGCTAAAGAGGCTGGTCGGTCAATCACCAACTATCGTCTGCGCGATTGGGGGGTTTCTAGACAGCGTTATTGGGGTTGCCCAATTCCCATGATCCACTGCGCTGATTGTGGTGTATTACCTGTGCCCGAAGCCGACTTACCCGTTGTGCTGCCTACGCAAGTGAGTTTCAGCGGTGTGGGTTCGCCATTGGAAAATATGCCTGATTTTCTCAATGTCGCTTGCCCCGGATGTGGCAAAGATGCGCGGCGTGAAACAGATACCTTTGATACGTTTATGGAATCGTCTTGGTATTACGCGCGTTTTGCATCGCCAGATGCAGATACCTCGATGCTCGACGAACGCGCCAACTATTGGGCGCCGGTGGATCATTACGTTGGGGGTATAGAACACGCAATTTTGCACCTGTTGTACGCCCGTTTTTATTTCAAACTGATGCGTGACGAAGGGTTGGTCAAAGACAACGAACCTTTCAAAAAATTAATGATGCTGGGCATGGTGCTGCAAGACGGTAAAAAGATGTCCAAATCTGCTGGCGATGCGGGCGACCCGCAAAAGCTGTTAGACCGTTATGGCGCCGACACCGTGCGCACCGCCATGATGTTTGCAGCGCCCCCAGAACAGTCCTTTGAGTGGAGTGAGGCGGGCCTTGAAGGTGCAATGCGTTTTCTAAAACGTCTTTGGACCGCAGTACACGAGCACGTTGCCGCTGGCCCAATACCCGAACTCGATTTCCTCGACCTGTCTGATGAAGGCAAGGCGCTGCGCCGTAAGACTCACGAAACGCTGCAAAAAGCGGACGATGATTACGGGCGACGTATGCAGTTCAATACAGTGGTTTCTGCGGTAATGGGATTAGCTAACAGTTTGTATAAATTTCAAGCTAAAACTGCTGGTGACCGAGCGGCCGCCCAAGAGGCATGGCTGAGCGCTGTGCAAATTATTTCGCCTATCGCGCCACATATTGCTCATAGTCTATGGCAAACCTTAGGCCAGCAGGGCTCCCTAGTGGACTGTCCGTGGCCTGAGATAGATGAGAGCGCTTTGGTTCAACAACACTTGTCTTTAGTGGTTCAGGTGAACGGCAAAGTGCGTGGCAAGATCGAAGTAGATGCCGGCGCGAGCAAGCAAGAAATTCTTGAGATTGCCAAAAACGAAAGTAACGTGGCACGCTATTTAGAAGATAAGACCGTACGTAAAGAGATTGTTGTGCCGAATAAACTTGTCAATATTGTGGTGGGTTAAGTGTTTGTGAGCCGCCATTTGTCCCTTCTGCTGAGTGTCTGCGCACTGGCTATGCTTGTGCATGGCTGTGGCTTTCAACTGCGTGGTAGCGACCTTGGTGAGCTGAACTTAGACTATCGTATTACGGGCAACCTAACTGGTGGTGGAGCGGACGCAACTTCGGCTGAGTTTTTGCAGTTGCTCAGACAATCGTTAAAGCAGTCTGGGGCTCGTGAGGTAAATGCTGGCAACGTGCTGATAGAAATAACCAGCTTGCGCCGACAAGAGATCGAAGGCGCGGTGAATGCACAGGTCAGGGTTGCTGAGAAGAGTATTGTTTTTACACTACTGTATAGGGTGGTTGATGTTACTGGGCGCGACATTGTCGCGGACCAACGCCTGGAAGTTGAGCGCGTATACAGAATCGACCGGAATAATCTTTTAGCCAGTAACAGTGAGCAAAAGCTGCTAGAGACTGAACTGCTGCGTAACTTGGCAGGGCAGGTGGTTAGAGGGTTAGGTGTGGTGATGTCCAAGCAGTCTGCGTTGGCTGAACCGGCGGGTTAACTCAGTGCAAATTAAACCTGAACAATTGTCCTCTTCATTGTCTCGTGGTTTGCAGACGATCTATCTGGTCAGTGGTGACGATACATTGCTCGTAGAAGAGGCCTGCGATGAAATTATTGCAGCCGCTCGTGCTCAGGGGTTCACTGAGCGCTCTATTCATCATGTTGAGCCCGGGTTCCACTGGTATGACATCACCAATGATGCGGCCAGCATGTCGCTGTTCGCTGAACGTAAAATTTTAGACCTGCGCCTTGGCTCGGGTAAGTTCGACAAAGAAGCATCTGAAGTTTTGCGCTCGTGGTGCGATGGCGAAACGAGTAACAGTGATACGCTTTTGCTCTTGCGCACCGATCGCTTGCAACCTAAGCAGCGCTCTTCGGCTTGGTTTAAGGCGATAGAGCAGGCGGGTGGCATTGTGTTGATCTGGCCCATGAGTCCACGAGACATGCCAAGGTGGCTTGAGGCTCGACTCACTAAACGTGGTCTTAGCATGGATCGCGATGGCTTGAGTTATTTGGCTGATCGAGTGGAAGGCAACCTACTTGCGGCGGCTCAGGAAATTGAAAAACTTGCTTTGCAAGGTTTGCCGCAACCCATTTCCCAGCAGACGCTCATTGCCTCCCTTGAGGATACTTCGCGTTTTACCAGCTTCGATATGATTGATGCCGCCATGGCTGGAGACGCTGTTAGAGCGCGCAAAGTTCTGCGCTCGCTTAGACAAGAGGGCGTTAGCCTTTTCGCTATTCTAGGTGCGCTGACTAGTCAGCTAAGACGCCTAGGTCAAAGTCGCGGACTGCCTCCAGCCCGTGCGCGCATTGTTGAGCAGTTTGCGCGACGGGTAAGCTCGCCATTAACATTGCTGGCTGAATGCGCGGTGATTGATCAACAAGGTAAAGGCCAACGTTTTGGCGACGCTTGGGTAAGTTTAGAGCAATTGGTGTTGGTTATGGCCGGCACCGTTGGCATGGTGCCGCCGTCTGTTTATCAACGCCGCCTGCGCGGGCGCTAAACCAAACCTTTCGGTAAAGCGGCAGCCGTCTTTTTGTTTACCCTCTAATTTACAAAGGTATCTGCAGTTACGCCTAGGTCTACTATCACTAGCTCGCCACTGCTGTTGTCGAAGCTGGTGACTGAGCAGTTATCGGGGGCAAAAACCCGCATCTTGTCATCACCTTGGGCATAGCTGACCGCTGCGTTGATGGCCACATAATGGCTGAAAATAATGCAGTTTTCCGAGCAGGAGCGAAGGTAGTCAACAATATTTTGCCGCCACTGCTGGGAGTTTTGGTCTAGGTCGGACCAGTTACCGGCCATGGCATTTTGTAGCCATTGGGCCCGCGCGGCTAAGTCTTCAGTAGGCGACGGAATCTCCGCTACTCGTTCCTCAATAGTGACGTCAGCCTGCCACAGGGTTTGCAATGGAATGGCGGTTTCCTGAGCCCGAGCCAATGGGCTGGAGCGTAAAATGGGTAGGTTGGCTGAGCCGTTGGGGCCGGTTCTATGCTGGTGATCCAGCAACTTTGCTACCGCCTCGGACTGTGATCGGCCTAGATCGTCTAAGCCGGGATCTCGGTGACTACCAAAACCTGCGGCAGCTTTGCCGTGTCGTACTAATTGAATTAATGCCATCTTTCTGCTGCTCTTTTTCTATGGGTTCTCTACAATGAGAGGCTTGCTTAATTGAGTTTAGGATTTACCAGTGACAGACCAATCAGAATCAGGATTAAGTCCTGCTCTAGTGCCCGATACACAATACAGTGTCAGGGAAGTTTTCGGGATTGATCAAGATTTGACCGTTCCCGGCTTCAGCGAAAGATCTGACTACGTGCCCGCCGTCGATGAAGAATACCGTTTTGACCGCGACACTACATTAGCGATTTTAGCAGGATTCACCCATAACCGTAGAGTTATGGTTCAGGGCTACCATGGCACGGGTAAATCTACCCACATCGAGCAGGTGGCTGCGCGACTCAATTGGCCGTGTATTCGAGTTAACCTCGATTCCCATATCTCCCGTATTGACCTCATTGGTAAAGACGCCATTGTCCTAAAAGACGGTAAGCAAATTACCGAATTCCGTGAAGGCATTTTGCCATGGGCGCTGCAACATTCAGTGGCCTTGGTTTTTGATGAATATGATGCGGGTAGACCCGATGTCATGTTCGTTATTCAGCGGATCCTCGAAATTGAAGGCAAGCTGACGCTGTTAGATCAAAACAAGGTCATTAGCCCGCATCCGTTTTTCCGGCTCTTTGCGACCACCAATACAGTGGGCTTGGGTGATACAACAGGCCTTTACCACGGTACGCAACAAATTAACCAAGGTCAGATGGACCGTTGGAGTATTGTTTCTACCCTTAACTATTTAGATCACGATGCTGAAGCGGCTATTGTTTTGGGCAAGGTCGCTGCTTTCAACGCAACGCCCGAAGGCCAGCGTGTGATTAGTAATATGGTGAGCGTTGCAGATCTGACCCGTAAAGGCTTTATCAATGGCGACGTTTCTACGGTTATGTCACCAAGAACTGTCCTAACTTGGGCGCAAAACGCTGAAATTTTTGGCGATATTGGTTTTGCATTTAGGGTCACATTTTTGAATAAATGCGATGAGCTAGAGCGTTCTATTGTTGCTGAGTATTACCAACGCTGCATAGGCGAAGATCTAGGTGATGCAACTGCAGGAATTACTCTGAAGTCTGCATAAGGCTCTATTTAGACCAAAGGCTGATATGGCTAATATAAACGAGGCAGACAATCCGCTTGAACCGTTCAAGCGGGCGACTACGGCAACTATTCGTGCGATCGCGGGTGATGACGAGCTAGAGGTCACCTTTGGCCCGGGCGCACCGGCAGCTCACGGCGGCAAGCTTAGACTGCCGCTTCCAGCTATGGGTGCCAGTAGCTCTGAAATAGATGCTGTGCGCGGAGTGGGCGACGAGTTTGCCCTAAGATTTCGTCATCATAATGCCAGATTGCATGCGCGCTACAGCCCCGAAGGCGGTCCTGCCCAAGAAATGTTTGAATGGATTGAATCGGCCAGAATTGCCTCAATCGGTACGCTGCGCATGGAAGGCGTGGGCCAAAATCTAGACGCCCATCTAGAACAACAATGCAAGCAAGCCGCCTTTGACGCCATTACTGCTGAAACAGAAGCGCCCTTGTCTGTGGCTGTAGGGCTTATTGTCCGCGAGCAATTAACCGGTAGAACACTGCCCCCCAGCGCCGAGCATGTTGTGCAATTTTGGCGCGACCATGTCATGAAAAATGCCGGGGACGATATAGAAGCACTCCGTGATCATATTGGTGATCAAGAGCGCTTTGCCGACCTTTGCCGAAATATTATTTCTGATCTGGGTTTGCCTGTTGATTTAGACGACCCAAGCGACGGTGAGAGCAATCAAGACGACATGGATACCATGGACGAGTCTGAGGATGCTGAATCAGATTTTAGTCCTGAAGATGTGGTGCTTGATGACGATGCTGCGGGTGAAGAAAGCAGCGACGGAGACGCCACCACGGTAGAAATGGATGCCCATGCGGACATGGATGAATCTGCAGCTGAATCCGATCCGGATGAAGCCGCGGTGCCCATGCCCGACGACGCTGGCCGCATACCGGTTGATATCAACTACAACGCTTATACTGAAAAGTTCGACGAAATTATTCGCGCGGAAGAGCTTTGTGATGCTGACGAAATGATCCGCTTGCGCCAATTGCTAGATCAGCAGTTGGTTGCACTACAGCACGCCACGTCAAAGTTAGCTAACCGGTTACAGCGTCGGTTGATGGCCAAGCAAAATCGAACTTGGGAATTTGATCTTGAAGAAGGGGTACTGGACGCCGCGCGTTTGACCCAAGTCATTATCGACCCAATGAATCCGCTGGCGTATAAGCAAGAGAAAGAAACCAAGTTCCGCGACACCGTTGTAACCCTGCTCATTGACAGCTCCGGTTCTATGCGCGGACGCTCAATTACCATAGCGGCAATGTGCGCGGACATTATGGGCCGCACTTTAGAGCGGTGTTCGGTAAGAGTGGAAATTCTGGGCTTCACCACTAAGGCTTGGCGTGGCGGCGAATCTCGAGAAACTTGGATTAATGCTAATAAGCCCGCTAACCCAGGTCGCCTCAATGACTTGCGCCACATCATTTATAAGAGCGCGGACGACAATTGGTCCCGCACCAAGCGTAATCTTGGTTTGATGATGCGCGAGGAATTGCTGAAAGAGAATATTGATGGTGAGGCGCTCATTTGGGCTCACAATCGTTTAGTCACTCGCCCTGAGCAGCGCAAGGTGATGATGGTTATTTCCGATGGCCTGCCGGTAGATAACTCTACCTTGCTGGTCAATCCAAGTAATTTTCTTGAACAGCACCTAAAGTACGCCATTGATATGATTGAAAATAAATCGCCGGTTGAATTGGTCGCTATTGGTATTGGTCACGATGTGACCCACCACTACAAGCGTGCTGTCACTATTACAGATGCTGAGCAGTTGGGGGGTGCGATGACTGAGCAGTTAGCCGAGTTGTTTGAGATAAACAACTAGTCCCAATTAGCTAAAGTGGGCGGCGCTTTGGTAGGTGGACCCAGCTCATGCTGGGCCTGCTGTTTTTTCGGTACTTAGTAAATACTTAGCAAGCACATAAAAAGTACTTCGGTAGCGTTAGATTTAGCCTACCACTTCCATGCGAGTGATCTCAGGAGCACCGCCCATTAAACCCTTAAAGCCCGCGCCTGCTGCTTTGAAGTGTTCTGATGCGCCATGAGCTGCTACCGCGTCAGCATCTGCGTAGAGTTCCATAACAACATAATTGCCATCGGCATCTTTGCACAGCTTATAAAGGTGGCAGCCAGGTTCGTTGGCATTCACCTGCTCGGCTAGTCCAAGCATAACCTTTTCAAATTCTGCTTCTTTACCTTCCAAAACGTTGAGCTTTGCTACTACTGCAAGCATATTCCTCTCCTAATTAATGAACCGAAAAATCGTTAGTTGCGGGAAGCTGGCCCATAACTGGTTACAGTTGAGTTAAGCTTTACCGCTCCATTGAGAATAAGGACTCTTATGCACCGACGCAATCTAAGTGAGGCCATTGAGCGCTATCATCTTCGTTATCCCCAAGAGATTGAGGCGGTTCAGCGCTTTAGAAAATTATTGGCCGAGTACCCCAACTGCTTTGAACGCACCTGCTGGGCCGGGCATATAACCGGTTCTGCCTGGTTGGTAGATGCCTCTGGCGAGCAGCTGTTGTTGACCAATCACCGCAAATTAAAAATGTGGCTACAACTGGGTGGGCACAGTGATGGTGATGCAAATACTTCAGGTGTTGCCTACCGAGAAGCGGTGGAGGAGTCGGGGTTAAAGGTTGCACTGCTCAGCGAAGAAATTTTTGATATTGATATCCATGAAATTCCCGCTGCAAAGGGCGATCCTGCGCACTATCATTTTGATGTGCGTTATCAGCTACGCGCCGAAAATAGGGACTTTGTTGTCAGCGAAGAATCTTTAGATTTGGCCTGGGTGCCAATTAATGATTTAGAAAAGTACACGCAAGAAACTTCCATTTTACGTATGCGCGAAAAATGGCGCGCTGAAAACAGCAAAAACTTCTCAAAATAGTCAAGAAATAATGCGTAATTATCGCTTGTGACTGTGTCAAGGTTGCCCTAGGCTAATCAGTCTCGCCCGATTGTTCCTGTGAGGCGTTTTCTTAGATATGCAAATATTTAGCAAGATGACTCGGTTGAAAATAGAGAAATGTCGTTGGGGTAGTTTTACTCAGCAATTTTTCTTCGAAGGTCCTAGGTTTGATTGGTCGATATGCTCCATTAGGAGTGAAATTCAGCGCTTATCAAACAAGGAGCTAAGAAAGCTGTGAAGAAACTATATGTAGGTAACCTCGCATGGGCGGTCACCGATGAAGATCTGCAAACTCTGTTCTCAGAGCATGGCAGTGTTGCGTCAGCTTCGGTTATTACTGACCGAGAAACTGGACGTTCAAGAGGATTTGGATTCGTAGAAATCGAAGACGGCGCTGAAGCCGCGATCGAAGCACTAAACGGTCTTGATTTCAAAGGTCGTGCACTACGTGTTAACGAAGCGCAAAGCAAGCAACGCCCTGGTGGCGGTGGCGGCGGCGGTCGTGACGGTGGTGGTGGCGGACGTCGTTTCTAAGATCGACTCTGCTATTGCAGGAATCGCATTTTGTTCTGATCAGTAGGTCAGAACAAAATCACTTTCTCACATTTTGAATATCTTAAGCATTGGCTAAGCCCTCTTCCTGTAGAGCAATTCTGCTAGGAATCTTTCCGTTATTGTCCAAATTTCACCACTCTAGTGAAAAGCCACAGAATCCCATTTTTTAAACCAGTATTTCACTGCCCCCTATTGGTCCTAAACCTTACCCGTTCTCTTGCCCGCGTTAGTCGTATAGGTGGCAGGCAACTTGTCTGTTTTCATCAAAATGTTCTTCTGCTTTTGCAACAGTGGGCGTTTTTAACACGGGCGTAATTTGGTGACAGACAGGCATAGCTTGAGGGCATCTATTGGCAAAGCGACAACCTGCGGGAATATTCACCGGTGACGGAATTTCGCCCTGAATGGTGGTAGACACTCGCTGCCTTTCGCTGCGTGGATCGGCTTCAGGATTAGAGGCAATTAGCGTCTTGGTATACGGATGCATGGGCTTGAAGAAAACTTCGTCAGCATCACCGACTTCCACCAACCCTCCCAAGTACATTACGGCCATGCGATCACTGATGTAACGCACCATAGATAGGTCATGGGCAATAAAAAGCAGGGTTAGTCCCATGGATTCCTTCAGTTCAGCCAGCAGGTTAACCACTTGCGCCTGTACCGAAACATCCAGTGCCGAGATGGGTTCATCGCAAACCACAAAGTCTGGTTCTAAAATGAGCGCGCGAGCAACCCCAATACGCTGTCGTTGTCCGCCAGAAAATTCGTGAGGATAACGCGACATGTGATCGGCGCTGAGCCCTACTAATGTCAACCAGTGCGCAACGCGCTGGTTAATTTCGCTGGCGCTTAATGCTTTATTGAGTTTCAGGCCCTCACCAATAATCTCGCCCACAGTCATGCGCGGATTAAGCGATGAATACGGATCTTGGAAGATCATCTGCATAGTTTTGGCGTGTTTTTGAAAGTCTCGGCTACGATACTTCTGCGGCAGTAGTTCGCCTGCGTAAGTAACATTACCGGAAGTTTTGTTATGTAGGCCGAGTACCGCTTTGCCTAGCGTAGACTTACCCGAGCCACTCTCGCCAACTAACCCCACCACTTCCTTGCTGTGAATCTGCAGGCTCACATTGTCTACCGCATGCACAATTTGGCCTTGGCCTAGATCGAAGTATTTGACCAGGTTGTTGATTTCTACCAAAGGATTCATTGAGCGCTTCCTTCTTGGTCGGCTGATTTTTTTGCGCCTGTGGACGTTTCTTTGTTTGCTTCAGGATCGCGAAAATATAGGCCCTGTGGGCGCAACTGGCTGTCAGGATGATGCAACCAGCAACGAGACCAGTGATCAGCAGACAATGATGCAATGGCGGGTGCGCGTTGATCGCACAATTGCATGGCATTGGGGCAGCGCGGGTGATAACTACAGCCTGCGGGCGGGCTGAATAGATCCGGTGGCGAGCCATCAATGGCGGTAAGACTTTGCTGATTATTCGGACTATTGGTAGGCATGGCGCCGCGCAAACCCAAGGTATAAGGGTGCGCCGAATGATAGAAAATATCGTCAACGGGTCCTTTTTCAACCACTTGGCCTGCGTACATAACCAGTACTTCGTCGGCCATTCTTGCCACCACACCAAGGTCATGGGTAATTAAAATAATCGCCATATCCGTTTCTTGCTGTAGATCTTTGAGCAAATCGAGAATTTGCGCCTGAATAGTTACGTCTAGTGCCGTGGTAGGCTCGTCAGCAATGAGCATGGCAGGCTCACAGGCAATAGCCATAGCAATCATGGCGCGCTGCAACATGCCGCCCGAAAACTCAAACGGATACTGTTTAGCGCGCTTTTCTGCTTCGGGTATTTTTGTCATCTCCAGCAGTTCTATGGCGCGGTTAAACGCCTTTCTGCGGCTATAGCCCCGGTGTACTTCTAAGGTTTCAGCGATTTGACTGCCGATGTTCATGGTCGGATTGAGTGAAGTCATAGGATCTTGGAAGATCATGCTCACCTTGTTGCCGCGAATATCCTGACCTTCTATGAACTTGCTCGACAAAATATCGTGGCCCATAAGTTCTGCTGAACCTTGGGTAATTTGCCCCGGCGGCATGGGTATCAAACCCATTAGGCTCTGCACGGTGACAGATTTGCCGCAGCCAGATTCGCCCACAATGGCCAGGGTCTCGCCGGCGTTAACATCAAAGCTGACGCCCCTGACCGCATGTACAGTGCCACCGTAAGTAGCAAATTCTACATGCAGGTCTTCTACTTTTAATAAAGGCTTGGTCATTACTATTCTCTATTGCGCATGCGTGCATCTAAGGCATCTCTCAGCCCGTCGCCAAGAAGATTAAACGCCAGCACCGTGATGCTGATAAATAGGGCTGGAAAAAACAGTTCGTGGGGTCTGGTCAGCATAGACTTAATGCCGTCGTTACACATAGATCCCCAAGACGGTGTTGGTGGTGCCACGCCCATACCAATGAAAGACAGAAACGCTTCGGTGAAAATCGCACTCGGTACTTGGAAAGTAATGGTGACCAAAATCACCCCCATAGTGTTGGGAATCATGTGGCGAAACACAAGATAGTTGGTCTTTGCGCCAAGTAACTGCGAGGCGCTGACATAACCCTCTTCGCGGATTTGTAAAATTTGTCCGCGCACTAATCGAGCAGGTGCGGGCCAGAGCAAGATCACCATGGCAACCAACATGGGCAGTACGCCGCTTTCTCCGGGTCCTATGCCAAAGATAACCTTGAGTAAGATCATGAAAAGTAGAAACGGTAGGGCTACTGCAAAGTCTGCGAAGCGCATCATCAGTTGATCCACCGCGCCACCCATAAAGCCAGCAATGCTGCCGTAAATAACACCCAGTAATACGTAAAGTAGCGGCGCAAAAATGCCAATGAACAGCGACACTTGGCCGCCGTAGATAAGCCTCGCCAACATATCCCTACCTAGATAGTCGGTGCCGAACGGATGCAGGGCGAGTTTAATTTGCTCGCCTTCTGCTACTGGACCGTTCTTTGTTAAGCCACGTTGCTGTGCTTCCAGTACTGTAATTACACGCTTAACAGTGAGTTTAAGGGTGGCGAATTGATCGGTTTCTACACCTTGGCTGTCTAGTGCCACCACAGTGTAGTAGTAGTCTGTGGGTTGCAGGTCTAGTCGATCCTCGAAGTAATGATTTTTGCTTTCCATTAACGGCAAACCAAAGGCATCACCAGCGTCTAAGGGAAACAGTGTGCGGTAAATTTTGTAGCCGTAGTCAGCTTGATCATAGTCATTTCCTCGCCAAGCCAAACGCACTGCTTGGCTGGTTGCATTACCCACCAGTGTGAGGCCTAGCGCATTGTCGTTAGCGTAAGTCTGGTCATCAGTAGGTCCATACCAAGGCTGATATGCAGGTGCGATAGTGACATTACGATCAGCACCGGGTGCCATGCCTATTTGATCTAAGTCTTGGGCCGAAGGGTCAATTGTCCAAAGGTACGGGCCCGCTAGGGTAAATGTGACCAAGCCGATAATCAGATAAAGGGAGAAGAGCGCGCGCTTGTTTTCTTTCAGACGCCGCCAAGCGTCTTGCCAATAAGACATCGCAGGGCGCGTAATGGCATCCGCTGTTTGGTGCTTGGGCTTTGGCGCGAAGTCACTGGCGCTAGGTTGCCATGATGTACTTGTTTGTTCGCTCATGGGTTTATCCTCACGCGCGGGTCAATCCAGCCGTAGAGTAGATCCACTAGGATGACCATGAACACTAGGAACGCGCCGTAGAATACGGTGGTCCCCATGATTACGGTGTAGTCCAGTTGTTGGATGGCTTCCACAAAATAGCGGCCCAAGCCGGGAATGGCGAAAACAATTTCAACCACGAAGCCACCGGTAGTGATGCCTGCTATAGCTGGGCCAAGTACGGTGACTACCGGCAATATGGCGTTACGCAATTGGTGGCGGCTAAAGATGCGCGTTTTTGGCAGGCCTTTAGATTGCGCTGTACGTATGTAATCCGTGTTAACAATTTCCAGCATGGACGAGCGCATTAGGCGAGTGAGGTAAGCCATGGTCGACAGCCCCAGCACCATAGCGGGCACAATCATATGCCATACCGTGCCCCATCCACCCACCGGTAATACTGTGGTACCTGCAAGGGTATTGATGTTGACCAAAAACATCTGACTGATGGCGGCGATCACAAAGCTAGGTACTGAGATACCCAAAATCACCAAAAACATAATGACGCTGTCAGGCCAGCGATTGCGATACAGCGCCGTAAGCGCGCCCCACAAAATGCCGCCAAGGGCTGCAAAGACAATGGCGAGAATGCCCAAGATTGCGGAAATAGGGAAATGCTCTTTAATGATGTCGTTAACTTTGCGATTTTCCTGGGTGAACGAAATACCAAAGTCGCCTTGGGAAATGTTCTTTAAGTAGATGGCGTACTGGGTAAGCAATGGTTTATCGAGACCATATTTGGCCTCTAAATTTGCGCGAATCTGCGCAGTAGTGGATTTGTCATTAGACAGCGGATCGCCGGGAACGGCGTGCATACCAAAGAAAGTTGCTGTGGCAATAAACCACACAGTGAGTATGCCAAGTACCAAGCGCTTTAAGGTGTAACGCAACATCAGTTCAATGGTCCTAAGTGAATGTGCATGAGTGGTTTAAGCATCCGGGTCAATGTAGGCATAGGTGTAGTCGGTTTCTGCACCAATCACGCGGCGCTTTACGCCTTTTAATTGCGGGTGCACGACATAGGTCACCCCGCGCTCATACATGGGCAGAATCACCACATCGTCGAATAGTTGTTGTTGTATGGCGCCAAAGGCTTTCATTCGATCTGGTGTGGCGGTGGCGTTTTGTGCAGTGGCTATGAGCGCATCCATCTGTTCGCTTTTATATCTGCCGCGGTTGTTTAAATTCCACGAGGCAAAAAGATCTCCAAAGGTCAGTGGGTCATTGTAGTCCGGGCCCCAACCTCCCAGTAACAGACCAAACTCGCCCGAACTCATTTTTGCCAAGCGCTGTTTGAAAATTTGTTTATCTATTTTAATCGTTAGGCCCAGTGTTTGTTTTAATACCTCTTGCAGCCATTCAGATTGAATATTGGAAACGGGGTTATCGCTGGTTAGCAGTGTGATTTCTGGGAACTCGGCTAACCCTAATTCTTCTTTGGCTAACGCCAGATAGGCCCTAGCCTTGGCGCTATCAACGGTGACGGTGCTGGCGGGATACTCTTCGCGTAGGGTTTTTTCTACGCCAATTAGCCATTCGGGGAACAGTGATTTGCCTGGCAAGTACCCGGGCAGCTTAGTCACCTTGTAGACCAATTCTTCCATATCTAAGGCATGTTGGATCGCTTTGCGAAAGTTCAAGTTGCGACTTAGGTGATCTTCGCGGTGGTTAAACTCCAAATAAAATACCGTGCCGTCAGCAAAACGCCGAATGGGCCATTTTAGGCGTAAGGCCTCGGTGAGGTTTTCCGCTTGTAGTCGTGCCAGAGCGATTCTTTCGTCCTTGAAGAAATTCAATGTGGCAGTGGCATCTGAGGTGATGTAGGCAAAATTGATTTGCGCAAGTTTGCCTCGATTGCTGTCCCAGTAGTGGGGGTTGCGCTCTAACAACATGCTTGCGCCATGCACCCAGCTCTTAATGGTATAGGGGCCACTATATAGTAGGTCTTTGGCATCTGAGCCAAATCGCCCTTGAGTTGCGTTATAAAAATCTTCACGAATAGGTAAAAAGGTTGGGAATACGACCAGCTTATCGAAGAAGGCAATGGGGCGAGTTAATTTGACTACTAAGGTGTGCGGATCTGGGGCGCTTACGCCCAAGGCGCTGGCGGGTAGTTTGCCAGTGTTGATGGCTTCGGCGTTTTCTATTGGGTAAAGCAGCGATGCATATTCAGAACCGGTTTCCGGTTTTAGTGCCAGTTGCCAGGCAAAGATAAAGTCGGCTGCGCTAATGGGTTTGCCGTCGCTCCATTTGGCGTCTTTGCGTAGCCAAAAAGTGGCATGGGTGGGTGTGACTTCCCAGCGCTCCGCTATTGCCGGGCTAAGGCGGTCTTGTAGATCCATGCGCAGCAAGCCTTCCATAATATGTCCAAGTACTAGACCCGATGTTGAGTCAGTGGCTTTGCTTGAATCCAGTTGTGGTGGTTCTTCGCGGAGTACTGCTGAAATACTGTTATTGGCAAAGTCCACGGCTTGGGCTTCTTGAGTTGCGGTACCCATAAGGCCGGCCAGTTGGTTCAGCGCGAGCAGTAGGCCAGCAACGAAGACAATTGCGAGTACAAAATATAGACCCAGTTGGCGGCTCAATGAGTTTGAATGGGTGTTCGAATTCGATGTTGATTTAGAGCGCATACGTTTTCGTTAGTTCTTAATCTTAGAGTTATCGGGCCTATCAAGCGGTGTGAACGAGCTGACTGAGTTATTCAGCTCGCTGTTGTGCAATAGGCTTTAGCTCATGGTTAATGTGTATTGAAACAAGCCCTTGGGCCACTTACTTTGCAACGAATAACTTAGCAAAAAAACGCCAATAAGTGTGCTGGCCGAGAGAATTTCGGCCCTATCTTTTCCTCACAGTAGTCGCTTTAGCGCCAAGATGTTGAGATTTGTTAAGCGATTTGCTTGAGTAGATTACCCACCACGCGCTCGAGGTGCATGAGCGAATTACATTCTTCTACCTGGTGGGAATATGCGCCATATTTGCGCATCTCCGAGTCGCCCGTATTCCACGCCAGTTTGGCTTCTGGGTTCAGCCAAATGACGCGTTTGGAGCGATCGTAGATCTCTTTCAATACTTCAGCATGGGCCTCGCCATGGTTATTTCTTGCATCGCCCAAAATAATAATGGTGGTGCGATTGTCTACATCGTCTAAGCAGTTCTTTTTGAAATCTAATAATGCTTGGCCATAGTCTGTTGAACCACCGCCGTAGTCGCGAAGGGTTTTAGCGATGGCGTCTTCAATTTTGTTGCGGTTAAACAACTCTGTAACCTCAGCCAAATCTGAGGAAAAGGCGAAGCTGCGCACCTTGGGCATGACCTCATCTAAGCTGTAGAGAAACATCAGCATGAACCGGGCATAGTTAGCCACTGACCCTGAGACGTCGCAAATGGCGAAGACTTTAGGGCGGTCAACTTTTACTGATTTCCAGTGCAGGTCAAATATGGCGCCGTCGTAAGACATATTGTGGCGTAGAGTGCGCGGCACATTGAGTGCGCCGCGCTTGTATATCTTTTTTCGCCGGCTATGCAGGGCGCTGAGTTTTTTCGCCATTTTGTAGACAATTTCTTGAATCAGGCGAAAATTACGGTGCTCAACATTAGACAATTTAACCTTACGCAGTAACTCTTCGCGCAGACGCTTGCCAGTAACATCTGCGTTGAGCAGAAACTGCTTTTCAACATAATCTCTAACCTGTTCGCGTAAAAAGTCGCGCCGGGCTTTCAGTTGTTGGCCTAGGCGTCTAGCCGGTACTTGGGGTGATGTGCGCAGGTCGCCGATTTCGCGATTTAGATCGGGTAATCCCATGGCGTCCATAATGCGCCGAGAGTAGAGGCCCTTTTGGGTGAAAATTTTGATGTCGCGAACATTGGTTTCTTCGCCTGCGGCGCCCATTGCCATGCTCAGTTCTACTCGGTCGTTGGCCATCAGTAGTTGGCCAAGCGCTGATTTCGGATCGGTGATTTCACCAGGACCTAAATCAGCCTCTTCCTCTTCTTCATAAAGGTTATTTTTCTTCGCTTTAGATTTGGATTTTTTCTTTTTGCCCTTGGGTGCTTCGCCACTAGAGCCACCGCCTTCGCCGTCTCCAGACTCGCCCTCTTCACCGTCTTGTTCTTCAGACTGATCGCCACTTAACTCGCTGTCGGACTGCTCTCCGCGAACATCCTGGAAGTCGAAAAACTGATCGAAGCACGCATCAAAAGTGTCTTTTTCATCTACAGTTTTAGGTAGCACCGTCGCCAAGGAGCGCTTTAAATAGGCTTTGTCTCGATATCCCACCAGCTCGACTGCGCCCAGCGCATCTAAGGTTTCGGCAGTAGATACGCGCACATCTGCATTGCGTAGTGCGCGAATGAAATTGCTGATGGTTCGATCCATAGTCATATTATTATCCCTGTCTAAGTAATGCGGGTTACTTAGTGATCCTCGCAGTGATTGAACTCACTTCGGTCGTTACATTCTCAATGTCCTCTTGGAATTTAAGAATGACATTCAACGTGTCGGTGACCAGTTTCGGGTCTAAGGCTTCTGCATGCAGCAGTACCAAAGTTCTTGCCCAATCAATGGTTTCTGAAATGGCTGGTTGCTTCTTCAAATCCATTGTTCGCAGTTCGTGGATAAATGCCACCAATTGACGCTGCAGCTCCGGTGGAATCTCCGGGATACGCGCGGCCACAATACGCTGTTCAATATCTGCATCAGGAAAAGGAATGTAAAGGTGCAAGCAGCGACGCTTCAACGCATCGGAAATTTCTCGTGTGTTGTTGGAGGTCAAAAACACCATAGGTGGCTCAGCCAAGGCTTTGACGGTGCCAATTTCAGGGATAGAAACCTGATAGTCGGATAAAATTTCCAGCAGCAAAGATTCGAATTCGTTGTCTGCTTTGTCGATTTCGTCAATCAGCAGCACGCAGCCGTTTTCCTCTTTCAGTGCTTTAAGCAGCGGACGTGGCTCCAAAAATTCTTCGGAAAAGAAAATATCGCCAAATTCATGCAAACGCTTAACAGACTCGGTAAACCCTTTGGCGCCCTGTAAAACTTCATCTAAAGCTTCTTTCAGAACCTGGGTATAGAGTAGCTGCTTACCGTACTTCCATTCGTAGATTGCCTTCGACTCATCAAGGCCTTCATAGCACTGAAGGCGAATCAGCGGCAGGGCAAACATTTCGGCGGCTGTTTTAGCCAACTCTGTTTTACCAACACCCGGAGGCCCTTCAATAAGTATTGGCTTGCGCAGCTGGTAGGCAAGAAACACAGCCGTTGCGATCTGATCGCTACAAATATAATTGTGAGCTTCAAAGCTTTCTTGTAACGACGCTACTGACGCAGCGATCTTTTCGATATCTCCCATGATCATCCTTAATCCGAACTAGTTGTTCTTCTATTACCGGTACCTTGGTCCGCGCATCAAAGATGCTGGAGTTGGCCTTGCTCGCGTTCGCGCGTGCGCTGGCCTCAGGCGCAAAGCCGGCTATTATCCATTGGCAGGGCTGGCTTGTATAGGTTGCGCAGACTTGCGCAGTGGTCTAGGGCGTGGTTTTCTGGCGTAAGTTGATGGGTTTTAGCGGGCCTGATGGCGCAAAGCAGAGCATGGGTTGCGAGCTAAATGGTGGTGTAGATACTCAAATAGATACCGATATAAGTACCTAAATAGATACCCAAATAAATACCTAAATAAATACCTAAATAGATATATATAGAAACCTAATTAGATAAACGGGCGGATCTCTTAATGAATAACGCTTTAGATGGCTTGTTAGATAAGCAGGAAATGAGGCAAAAACTGCTGCAAATGCGTGAGCTATTGCAAAGCACAGCAGTCACCCGCGACGATTCTGCTCAAGTGGTAGAGTTAGATCAGGCCAAAGTTGGGCGTTTGTCGCGAATGGATGCACTGCAATCTCAGGAACTAGCAAAAGCATCGGTAGTGCGTAGTGATCTTGCGCTGATGCAAATCAGGTCGGCACTGGCGCGCATTGAAAATGATGAGTTTGGTATTTGTCAGGATTGCGACCAAGCCATTGCTCTCGGCAGATTGCGAGTGGATCCGACGGCATTGTTGTGTATAACCTGCGCGGGCGCTGCTGAGGCGCGTTGATACAGTACTGAGATGCACTGCTGAGTAAAGAAGTTCACCCAACCGCGGCCTCGGTGCCTTCACGCGGTAATGGGACCCTAGTCAAAGGGGCAAAATACCTCCGCCTTAGAGCAGCGCGATTTTTTCTGCAACCTGTTCTATTGAGCAATGCTCGCTGTCCAGTGTGTACTGTGCATATTGCTCATATAAGGGTATGCGTTCCTCTAACAATTGAACTAACGAGGTGGTGGCCGCTGCGGCTATGCCTCTTTGGGCAAAGTCGCCCAAGCGCTCACTCAATTGTTGGGGACTCACGCGCAGATAAACGACCTTCCCCAAACGCTGTAAGTTTTGCATCGCACCCCGGTTGTAAACGGCGCTGCCGCCGGTGGCGATGACACTATTTTGTACGTCCAACTGTTGAATAATTTGACCTTCAATGGCCCTCAGCGCTAGGTAGCCCTGTTGCTGAAGAATTTGCTCTAGCGTGGCGTGCTCGCGGATCTGAATCAAAATGTCCGTATCAATAAACTGCATGCCCATTTGCTTAGCCAGCACAACGCCCACCGTGCTCTTGCCTGCGCCGGGCATGCCAATAAGCGATATGTTCATAAGGCCTCTCCTTTTATTCAGAAAAATTCGCAGAACTATTTTGCAACGACAGTTTTTTGGCCGCTTTTGTTGACTGCCGTTAGTCGGCAGCTTTGCTAAAGCCATTTTTCCAAGCTGATGCAAGACGGTGTTCAGAGTTCGGTATATACCCCTTGCAACCCATACGCTTGTACTCCTGTTAGTATGCGGCTGTGTTTAGCTAAAGAGTAGAGGGGAATAGATTTGAAATTTTACGATTATCCAGGCGCGCCAAACCCACGCAGAGTGAAGATATTTGCTGCGGAAAAAGGCATTGAATTAGAAGTTGTGATGACAGATATGGCTAAGCGTGAGCACAAAACCGCTGAGTTCATGAAGAAAAATCCCAGTGGCAAGATTCCTGTTCTTGAGCTGGACGACGGCACCTGCATTGGCGAATCTGTAGCCATTTGCCGCTACTTGGAATCTGTTCAACCAGAGCCAAATTTATTTGGTTTGGATCCGGTAGAGACTGCGGTGATTGAAATGCATCATCGGCATATTGAGTTAGAGTTGCTGTCGCCAATTGGCGCTGCTTGGGTGAATGGACCCATCGTTGCAAAAATGGGTTTGGTTGAGCCAATTGAAGCGGCGAAAGAACGCGGTGAGCTAATGACCAAAAGCTTTTACAAGCGCCTTGATCTTGCCTTGGGCGAGCATTCGTATATTGCCGGAGCGCGCTATACGGTGGCGGATATCACCGCTATTTGCACGATAGATTTCGCTACAAGATTGGTAGGCCTGCGCCCAGCAGATGAGCACAAAAACATATGGGCGTGGCATGAGCGCGTTACTGCCCGACCCGCTGTGACAGATTAGGCGGCTGCCGCATAAAGCAAAAACTTCCCGGCTGATCTAGTGGGCAGGCTAGCTGAAAATCCAATAGATGGTCAGCTGTAGACCAATAAGTACCATGGCCCAGATACGCAGATCGCGCCAGCGATCTGTCTCTGGCTGGTCTGCAAGGATTGCTTTCTTCGGCACAATCCAGACCAAGCAGCCGAGGAATATAAAAATACCCATTGAGATGTAGTTGGCCCAAGCCACGGGTAAGTCGATCATGTTCGGCTCCAGGGTCGGTAGGTTAGGGTTGCAAGTTTTTCGTCGCTGAGCTTTTCGGTAAAACCGCTCACCGTCCACAGCGCAAGCATGGAGTAGCAGAAGCTGACAAATGCGACGTAGAGCAAATTCCACTCCAGCACAATCAACAATATCGCTGATACTAATACGCCGCTAACCAAGGTCCATAAGCCGGCCATTGGTGTAGCCCTTTGGGTCATTGCGCCCAGCAGCAGCAGAGCCAGCATGGGGCCTTGGAACAATGAAAGTATGGTTTGTAAAAAGGTAAATATACCGCCTAAGTCGCCAATAAAGGGCGCAATACACATTGAAGATAACAGCAGTAATAAGGTGAGGTAGCGTCCTACCTTAAGGTCATTCAAAGGGTTGTGGTTCTTCATCAGTACATGGCGGATGTCCCGAGTGATCATAAGCGACGTTGAGTTAACGCCTGAGTCAATGGAGGACTGTAGCGCTGCAATAATAGCCACAAACATCAGTCCGGAAATGCCCGGTGGTAAAACGTTCTTAATCACCCAAGGAAGCGCCATGTCTGGGTATTCGATATCCGCTTTCATAACCAAGGCCAAGATGCCGGGGAATACCACTAATAAGGGGATAAAGGTCTTTGCTAGCGCCGCAAACATCATAGAGGCGCTGGCATCCCATTGGGTGCGCGCTCCAAGGGTTCGTTGCAAGATGGCCTGGCTGCCAATCCAGTAGGCTGGAGAGAGCACAAAGCCAAGTCCCAGAATGACGCCTGGCCAGGGAAAGCCTTCGTCGTCGGCAGGTAAATAGGCTTGTAAGTGGGTGGGGTTATCTTGTGTCAGGGTGGTGGCAAATGCGTTGAAACCACCGGCATCAGAAATCCCAATACCGACAATTATGATGCCGCAGAGGAACATAATGCTGACTTGAATGGAGTCGGTGATGGCAACCGCCGCTAATCCGCCGGCAATACTGTAAAGACCCACTACAGTGCCAGAAACTAAAATCCCCACCCAAATTGGCCAGCCTAGGTAGGTTTCAAGGGTGAGGGCTAACGCCCACATAGCAACTCCTAAGGCGAATACTGCGAAAACGCTGGCGATCAGTGCTGCCACCACGCGAACGCCTTGGTTGTATCGCAGACCCAAGTATTCTGGAATTGAGTAAACCCCTGCACGCCAGTACAGGGGTATAAAGATAAGGGAGGCGATAATCATGGCTGGAATCGCGCCAATCCATTCAAAATTAGCTTGGGCTATACCCACGTTATAGGCGTTACCAGAGGCGCCAACATAACTGTTGGTGTCAATGTTGGTGCCGATAATGGAAAGGCCAATTACCCACCAGGCTAAAGACCTTCCCGCGAGGAAAAAGTCGTGGGCGTTTTTTACTTTACTGCTGAGCTTGATGCCGACAAATGTAATTAACGCCAGATAGCCAATAATCACCGCGAGGTCTAATGGGTGCACTTGAATTTTCCCCTTTGAAAGTGAGGGAGATACTTACACAACTGGCACCTTAAGGAAAAGCCGGCTTTTTTCTCGAAAATGTCTGCTGGTCGATATTTACGGCAGGCTCGCTGGCGCATTTTTTTTTGCTCGGATATAGTTCCTTTTTTTGTCATTACCTATATATGTCCTCACACCATTCCAAAATGATTCTATTGGCTGCAAGCGAGCCCTTTGCTGCTGGAGATCATCGGCTTTGTTATAGGCACCCTCATGACGAAAATTTGTGCATTAAGGTCAATCGGCAGGGTAAGGCTCAGATGTTGAAAGCGCGCGCGCCGTTCTACAAACAGTTTCGGCCAGTGGACTCATTTGATGATAATCAAATTGAGTATCGAGCATTTCAGCAGTCGGCTATTTTGCGCAATACGCCGGAAATTTGGCGGCACATCCCGCGTTGTTATGGCTGGGTTGAAACGGATATAGGTCGCGGTTTAATCACTGATTATTATCCCTCGGAAAAGCTCAATGCCCCGGCTACGACGTTGGAAGAGTACCTCAAGGAATTTGCTGTAACGCCACAGCTATCGTCAGCGTTGAAGGAGTTTTCTGCCTACTTACGCCGATATTTGCTGCTGACCAAGAACCTCATGCCGCACAATTTGTTGGTGCTGCAAGAACAAGAGGGCATGTTGCGCTTGGTGCTAATAGACGGTTTTGGCTTATCGACTATATTTCCTGTGGCTAAGTATGTGCCTGCTGCCGCTAGGCGGCATGTGGAAAAACGCTTGGATTGGCTAGACTACCGGATTGCTTGGGAGATTAGCGACAGAAAAATTTCTTGGCGTGACACTGAGAAAAAATTCACCAAAGGTGGGAATCATATTTATGTCTAATCAAATGTTGAGGATCAAAAATAGTATTCGAGCACCCTTGTTGAAGGTTTTGAATCGGCGCAAGGAAAAGTTTCTTTGCCCGGTTTGTGATTATCACGGGCCGTTTGTGGATAAGCTGCCGAAGAAAAAAATTCGCTCCAGATTGAATGCAAAGTGTCCCTCATGTAGCGCGATGGAGCGGCATCGATTTCAGTGGTTTATCTTGCAAAAGGTTTTGGCCGGAAAGGAATGGAGTGAATTGAGCGTGCTGCATTTTGCGCCCGAACCTTGCTTGGAAGATCGGCTGCGTGCCCAATGTGGTCGTTATGTAACTGCGGATTTACTGCGCACAACAGTAGATTATCAATTTGATGTGATAGACATTCCTTTTGCAGATGAGGCTTTTGACGTGGTTCTGAATTCCCACGTGCTGCAATACGTTCAGGATGATCTGCGCGGTATTGCCGAGCTTTCGCGAATTCTTAAGCCTGGGGGCATTGCGTTACTGCCTGTCCCCTTGTTGCATGAAAAGACAGTTGTTATGGAGGTTCCGGATCCGATATTGGGCGCTTATCATGAACCTGGTCTAGACTATTATCAGCGTTATGAGGCTTTTTTTCAGCGCGTGGATTTACATGGGTCTGCCGCTGAAGAGGATCAATATCATTTTTATCTGGAGTTGCTCAGCGATGCAGATTTCCCTCTGAAGCAGGCTGAAAGAAAATATGGCGACATCATTCCCGTCTGCTATAAAGGTTAACCACTGGCACAGCAAAGGGTCAGGGTTGAGTTTGGCATTTTGAGAACATTACATGCTTGAGGGTAAAGGTAAGAAAATACTTTGGTGGGGTAGGTTGGGCAATTATGGCCCGGACTATCCGCGCAATCGCACCGTGATTGATTGCTTAGAATCCATTGGTTTTGAAGTGGTGGCCTTTGTGCCCACCTTGTCGGCTTTGGCAGATCTCCAAGCTCGGTTTAAGAACTTTGCAGATATTAGGGCGGTTTGGGTGCCTTGCTTTCGCCAACGAGATTTGGCAGGCGCGGCGCGGTGGTGTCGGCGCAATAGGGTACCCTTAATATTTGATCCCCTTATTAGCGCCTTTGACAAGCGCGTAAATGAAAGGCAAAAGTATTCAGCCGAGTCTTGGCGTGGCCGAAGGTTACTGGCGTGGGAACAAAAGCTCTTTGCATTGGCTGATCATGTCATTGCAGACACTCAATGTCATAAGTCGTATTTTTCCGAGTGTTTGGCGTTTCCCCTTGAACAGATCTCGGTTATTCCTGTATCGGCGGAAGAGGGTCTGTTCTTTCCCCAGGAACTACCCATCAACCCACTGCCAGAAGCTTTGTTTTTTGGCACATTTATTGGCCTCCAGGGCGCAGAGTTCATTGCCCAGGCTATACGGTATTATTCGGGTCCTGCGTTTCAATTGACTTTTTTGGGGCAAGGTCCAGATCGCGCCAAGTGTGAAGATATTTGCCGCGAGTATAAAAATGATCAAGTTTCCGTTGTGTTTGAAGACTGGCTACCTTTCCAAGAGTTGCCTAAAAGAATCTGTCGGGCAGATATATGTTTGGGGGTGTTTGGTACCGGTGCAAAAGCTGGACGGGTGATTCCTAACAAGGTCTATCAGGGCTTAGCGTGCGGTAAAACTGTGCTGACCATGAGCGGTGAAGCTTACCCAGTTCAGGTGCAGGAAAATAATGTGGGCATTACGTGGGTTGAGCCCGGGTCGCCGGAGGCCATTGCCGCCGCGCTAAGCAATTTGTTTGCGCCTGCAAACTTGGCTCAGACTCGCTCTCAAATAGTCCCCCACCAAACGTATACGCAATATTTTTCCAATGAAAGTATTCGCCTAACTTTGAGCACATTGCTTAACGGTGCTGCATAAAGCGTTAGGTTGCTTGAGTAATTCGCTACTGGGTAAGTTTGCCTAGGGTTTGATTAATGCCCGAGCGCCAGTCAGAGGCTTCAATGGCAAAGCTCTGAGTGAATAGCTTACTGCTGAGCGCCGAGTACGCGGGTCGAGGTGCAGGGGTTGGATATTCAGAAGTCGGTATTGCCAACAATTTATCAGGTGTTTTCAGCCCCAAAGATTTTGCTGTCGCAAATATGTGTTGGGCAAACTCAAACCAAGACACAACACTGTCTCCGGCGTAGTGATACATGCCCCATGGGCAGGTGCCGCTGGCTATATGCGGTAACGTTCCAATAATTGCGCGGGCTAAATCTTGTGCGTAGGTGGGCGAGCCCAGTTGGTCATCTACCACACTGATCTGTGCGCGTTCGCCACCCAGTCTGAGCATTGTCTTAAGAAAATTGCTGCCATGTTCTGAGAAAATCCAAGCCGTTCTAATCATGATATGTTTGCATTGACTGGCTGTTATCGCCTGCTCCCCCAACAGTTTTGTTCTTCCGTAAGCCCCTTGGGGCGCAGTAGGCGCGTGCTCAAAATAAGGGGTGTTGCCGCGACCGTCAAAAACATAGTCCGTTGAAACATGTATGAGCACGCTGTCAAATTCTTGGCATAGCTGCGCCAAGTGAGCCACTGCTTTGTGATTGATTAAGTCGGCTGTTTCTACGTCGCCCTCAGCAGTATCCACTGCTGTATATGCTGCCGCGTTAATGACAACGTTGGGCTGGTGGGATAGAAACATCTCCCGCACTTGGTGAAAGTTGCTCAGATCACAATCAGATTTTGCAAACAATTGGCTGGTGAAAGGTGTCGTAAGCGACTCAACCTCCAAGAGTGATAGCTGCTGCGTCAGACATTGGCCCAACTGGCCATTCTTGCCGAGTACGATAATTTTCAAAGTTGCAGGTCTTTTAATAGTTGGGCGTCCATGTCTTTGGCTGACAAAATTGGCTGCGCTACTGGCCAGGGTATATTCAGATCGGGGTCTGACCACAAAATAGAACCTTCGTCTTCTGGGTCATAGTATGCAGTGCACTTGTATTCAAGTTCAGTGTTCTCGTTAAGAGCGGTAAACCCGTGCGCAAAGCCAGGTGGCACCCAGAGCTGTTTTTTGTTTTGTTCAGACAACTCCATGCTGATCCACTGACCAAATGTGTCCGATCCGGGGCGAATATCTACGGCAACGTCAAATACGCAGCCGCGTACAACCCTAATCAGCTTTCCTTGGGGTTTCGTCTTTTGAAAGTGCAATCCTCTGAGTACATTTGCCGCAGAGCGCGAGTGATTGTCTTGGACAAACTCAAGCTCTATGCCTGCTTCCTCGAAATAGCGTTGCCGGCTGAATGTCTCGAGAAAGAAGCCTCTGTTATCACCGAATACGCTGGGTTCAATGATTACGCAATCTTTAAGTTTGGTGGTTTGAACAAGCATTAGGACTCTGCAGCGAGTTTTTGTAAATAGATTCCGTAACCAGAATTTATTAGCTGGTTCGCGCGCAGCAGCAACTGATCTTTAGTGATCCATTTGTTTTGCCAAGCTATTTCCTCTAAACAAGCAATTTTTAATCCTTGCCTGTGTTCCAGAGTTTGCACAAATTGCCCGGCTTCTATCAGGGAGTCGTGGGTGCCAGTGTCCAGCCAAGCAAATCCTCTACCGAGTAGCTCAACGGACAAGTTGCCCTTGGTCAAGTAGGCGGTGTTGACGTCGGTTATTTCCAACTCGCCACGATTAGAAGGTTTGAGTGCTTTGGCTATTTCAATGACGTTATTGTCGTAAAAGTATAAGCCGGTTACTGCATAGTTAGATTTTGGTTGAGGCGGTTTTTCTTCAATAGAAACAACTTGGCCACTCTCACTAAATTCAACTACGCCAAAATTTGATGGCTGAGCCACGTGATAGCCAAATATGGTGGCTCCGGAGGGCTTTTCTACAGCGGCCTTAAGTTTTTCTGGGAAGTCCTCACCATAGAAAACGTTGTCTCCAAGCACTAATGAAACAGACCTGTCGCCGATAAATGCTTCGCCAATGGTAAAAGCTTGGGCAAGGCCATCAGGGCTTTCTTGTATGGCATATTGCAGGTCTATGCCAAATTGGCTGCCATCGCCCAGCAGGCGCTTATACCCGTCGATATCAGTTGGCGTTGAAATAAGCAGTATTTCTCTTATCCCCGCCAACATAAGTACCGAGATGGGATAATAGATCATCGGCTTATCGTAGATGGGTAAGAGTTGCTTAGAAATTCCTAGGGTAATTGGGTGCAGGCGCGAGCCAGTGCCTCCGGCCAGCACTATACCGACACAGGAATGGCTCATGAAACTTCTCCAAGTCTTTCTAGGCGGTATTCGCCGGTCAATATTCGTTTGCACCAATTTTGATTAGCAAGATACCAGGCAACAGTTTTTCTTATGCCGCTTTCGAAAGTCTCTTGCGGCTGCCAGCCCAGCTCTTGTTGGATTTTGTTGGCGTCTATTGCATAGCGTTGATCGTGGCCAGGCCGGTCCGCAACGTAGGTGATAAGATCTTTGTAGTTGATAACTCCGGCGGGTTTGTTGGGCGCCAGTTCTTCTAGTAAGTCACAGATAGTTGTTACAACGTCTCGGTTGCGTTGCTCGTTGTGCCCGCCAATGTTATAGGTTTCGCCGACCTTTCCGGCGCTTAGAACCTTGAGTAGTGCTTTTGCATGATCTTCCACGTATAGCCAGTCTCTGATCTGTGAGCCATCACCATAAATGGGCAGTGGTTTACCTGCTAGCGCATTCAAAATGACGTGGGGGATCAGTTTTTCCGGGAAGTGGTATGGGCCGTAGTTGTTTGAGCAGTTAGTGATCAATGTGGGTAGGCCATAGGTTCTTTGCCAGGCTCTAACCAAATGGTCTGAACTGGCTTTGCTCGCGGAATACGGTGACGAAGGTGCATATGCAGTTGTTTCGGTAAAAAAATCATCTGCGCGCTCTAGGTCACCATAAACCTCATCAGTGGAAATATGGTGAAAACGAAAAGCGTCTTGCTCCTTTTGAGCCAGCGATTGCCAGTAAATTCTTGACTGCTCCAATAGCGTATAGGTGCCAACAATGTTTGTTTGGATGAAGTCGCTGGGGCTGTCAATGGAGCGGTCAACGTGGCTCTCAGCCGCAAGATGCATTACGACGGTAGGTTTGTGTTTGGCAAAAACTTGGGCGATGGCGGTGCCATCGCAAATGTTCACTTGCTCAAAAGCATAGTTCGGGTTGGCGTCAATTGATGCCAAGGAGTCTAGGTTGCCCGCATAGGTCAGTGTGTCTACATTGACGATTTTTATATCGCCAGCGCTAAGTGCTTGGCGAATAACGCTGCTGCCGATAAACCCGGCCCCACCCGTGAGCAAAACTTTCATAAATTACGCAATAGCAAACTAGCGTTTTATGCCGATGCGCGCATAAAACGCGCGTTCATGTGAAGGTAACCATCTGCACATGGGTGTTTGGCCCAAATTTCCTGCCACTCTGGCGAGCCCATGGTGGCGGCGAATTGCTCTTCGCGCACAGCTCTACTGTCCCAACGAATAATCCACGTGACGTTGGGTTGGCCGTTGGGCGATACTGCTGGAGCGGTGCCAGCGACTTCAGGCTCAAGGCCGCAGTCCATCCAGAAATCGATGATATCTAAGTTGGCTTTTAGCCAAGGCACAGCCAAGTCTTCAGCCCAGACTTTGTAGGCGTCAAAGCGGTTAGGGTCGATGGTGTAGTCACGAATTTCAACAATTGCGTCTGTCATGTCTATTCTCTTGATGGTTTTTAAATTTATAGTTTTAGAATTGCAGCCTTAAATATACCTGCGTGTAGACCACTAATCAGTAGTCTTCAGCCAGCGCCAAGGTTTCAAGGACATAGCGAATTTGTTCTCCCCAAAACCAGATGCCTGCGCAGATTACTGCGATTGAAAATGCTATCGCTACCCGTTCTAGTATGACTTGTTTACTCATAAGTATGCTCTCTTTGACGCTCTAATCTTCTATTCTCAGGTGCTGTGCTAATTTAAGAAAAGCCTATCCAGCGCCCAGATGCGGCGACGGTAAACCAAATTGAAATCGACGTGACGGCTAACAGCTTGATGGTCCACGGGTTGATGGTGTCGTGGTTAAATTTCAGCAGTGGTCGACGAATAGCGTAAACAAAGGTGACCCCTAAAGCCAGGCTGGTCATTTTTGCCCAAAACATTTGGTTGTAGTAAAGCTTCATAGCGACCGCTGAGCTCATAAATATACCGCTGGTCATGACGACAATCAGAGCAACGGTGAACCACTTTTGGGTGTTTTCAATAACTTGTTCGGAGGGTACGTCTTTGAGTAAAACATTGAGTAAGCGTAAATCTCCCACCAATACCATGCCCCCTAGCATAGACATGCCAAGCAGGTGAAACATTTGTACTACGGCAAAAACGCCGCCATAGGCCTTTGATATGTCAGCCAGCATTGACGTGTCTAACCAATCAAAAAACGGATATAGATCCACTACGAACTCCTATCTGTCAGCATTTGTTTATCTATTGCGTAACTATTGTTGAAAAATTTACGGTTCTAGCGCGGCCAATTCGTTTACACACCCTGCGGCCCAATACATAAATTCAGGTAATTGCTTGTGGCAGTCGAACCAATCGTAGGCAATGGTTCGCCCTGTGATTACCACACCCGCCCAGAGTACTAATGATGCTATCGCGCCGATGCGAATGCGTTTGGGAGGGATTGGGTCTAGGTCCCATGTTCCGGATGATGCCTGCATTTTGGCTCTAAACATAAAGGCATTGATGCCGGCTAGGATCAACAGCACTACTTTTATACGGAACCAAATGCTTTGTGTGGATCGGACTGGAATCGCATAAAACAGTAAAAACCCAGTGATCAACATGACCACAAAGCCAATGATCATGGGCTTGTCCAGTCGCTCGGCGATTTTTGACGCGGGCACATTGGGGAAAATTGCGCCCAGCATGCGCAGGTCGATGACGCAGAGCATGCCTAGGAAGATCATTAGTGTTAGAACATGTGTGGCTTCGATCCAAGAGTACATATAGATAGACTCATGGATGTCAGTACTCCACTGATGAGTGTCTAGCCACTGCGCAAATGTCAGTAAAAGTTCGTTTAGCATGCAAATTCCTGCTGCGTTCTGTTTACACTCAGAGATGGGTACGAGACCCGGATCAAGCGTTAGCTTATGGCGATTTTATGCGCTTGTCCGGCAAATATACAAAGCGCGATATTGCCCTAACAGTGCCTGCTCAAAGGCTGTGCAGGGTGCTCTAATTTTCTTCTCCGCCTGCTCGCTAGCATATTAGTTTATAGCGCAGTCTGCCACAGGGCAGGGCTGCGCCCTGTGGACCTAATTGGGCGTTAGTTAAGTCTAAGAGGGTTGAATGCGGCGCAACATAGATTCTTGTGCGCAAGACATCACGAGCTTGCCGTCCGCTGCATATATTTCGCCTTCGTTTAATCCCCGTCCGTCGGTGGCGGCAACACTGCGCTGGTCGAAAAGTAGCCATTGGCTGGGGTCGCAGACGCTATGAAACCAGCAGCTTTGATCCAAGCTGGTCATTCTGTGGGTCTGCATAGGCACGCCGTGAGGTATTACAGAGTTAAACATTAGGGTGGCATCAGACAAATAGGCCAAGGCAATTTGTCCCTCACGAGTGGTCATTGGTGCAACGCGATCACTTGAGTAGGGGGTGCGCATCCACAACCGGAGTTCTGGCGCCCGATCCGCAATGAACTCGTGAAATCCAGCGCTGGCAAATTCTATTTCGGTGCGCCCGTCTTTTATGGGCGGAAATGGGAACGTCTCTTCGCCGCGCTGTTGTCTTTGCGCAATCAACGCTTCGGGGCCGTCCACCTTCGGCATAGTCTTCTGGTGCTCATCCCCGGCTTCCGCCACTTTGAATGAAGCAATCATGTGGAAAACCTTCTGGTCTTCTTGGCTTGCCGTGATTGAGCGCGTGTCGCCCCATTTGCCTGAGCGCAGTCGCTGCACCTGATAGTTAAGCTTAATTTCTGGATTACAGCGTTGTAAAAAGTAGGCGTGAAACGAATGTGCCACTTTAGGTTCGTCCACCGTGTGCAATGCAGCGCTTAATCCTTGGCCTAAAAGGTGGCCGCCGTAGACGCCCATCATGCCGTATAACTCAGCATCGCCGGTGAAAGCGTCGGGCTTATCTGTCGCCGCCACTTGTAAGTAATTCAACAGATGTTTGGCGGGGGTGTTGTGCGTAGTCATTAAAGATCCAACTTCAGATAAAACAAAATTATTCAGCTCAGGTCGCGCGAGTGCGACCTTTACCAAAAATATGCAGCCAGTGAGCCGATAAACGGCCCACTCATTTGCCGTGACGCTTAGGCTACGGCTATTGGCCTGTGTTAGCGCATGGCGCCAGGCATACCTCCATCTATGACCATAGTTTGTCCGGTGATAGAAGACGAGGTAACAAAGGTCAAAACTTGATTGGCAATGTCTTCAGCTTGGCCAACTCTGCCCAGCACGGCCTGGTTTCTGGCGCCTTGCGCCACGTTGTCTGGGAGGCGTTGGGCCATGCGGGTGTTTTCAACCAGTCCAGGGGCAATGCAATTCACCGCCACGTTGGGCGACATGGCCACCGCAAGGCAACGGGTTAAGTGGTTGAGGCCCGCCTTACTTGAGGAGTAGGCAATACTGCTGCTGCCTGGGCTAATGCCGCCAGCGGAAGAAATATTTACGATATGGCTACCGGGCTGTGCTTTGAGTAACTCAGCGCCAGCGCGCGCCAAAAGAAAAGGTGCGCGCAAATTAGTTTCTAATACACGGTCCCAAATGTCAGCGGTCAAATCATCTAGGTTGGGAAAAGGAATGCCGATATTCCACGCCGCATTGTTGACCAAAATGTCGAGGCGTCCGTACTTAGCCGCAACTTGATCCATGAGCGCTTCAATGGCCTCTGGGTCGCGTTGGTCAAGCTGCACGGGCCAAGCGGTGCCACCGGCTTGTTCAATGTCCTTGGCAACTTGGGCAGCAGTTTCTGCAGCACCGACATAAGTGAGGATTACGTCAGCACCCTGTGCTGCCAAACAGCGCGCAATAGCGCCGCCAATATCACCCGATGCACCGGTAACTAGGGCGACTTTTTTTGTCAGGCCTGTGTTTGTAATGTCCGTATTTGTAAGATCCATGCTTGCCCCTCGTGTCTGGTGCTTCTTTTAATTACTTCTACTAATTACTTCTATTGATTTCATCTATTCATTTTTTTGCCGATTGTTTGTGCCGGATTGATAAGGCGTTTTGACAGATTTCCCGGCAGCTTCCAAAATGTGCCACGATTAACCTACGTTTTTCCCTAAAGGGTCAAGTCCAATTGTGGCGACACAGTGATTTTGCTGCATGGGTTGTTGTCTGCTTTGTTGAAACTGCGAACGAATGAGAAGGAAAGTTTATGCCACGTCCCGCACCGTTAGCCGATATAAAAATTGTTGACCTTACGCAGGTATTTGCTGGTCCTTATTGCACCTATCAATTAGCACTGCTGGGCGCCAGTGTGATTAAAATTGAACCACCGGGCGGAGAGCAAACTCGCTTCGGCGGTAAAATGCCGGACCTTGCAGCCCAGCGTTTGGGGCTCGCGTACTGTACCCAAAACGCAGATAAGGATTGTGTAGAGCTTGACTTAAAATCCGACGGGGCAGTGGACGCGGTTTTAGCGTTAGCCGCTGAAGCCGATATTTTTGTGCAAAATTATCGCCCAGGCGTCGCTCAGCGCTTGGGCTTGGGTATTGATGCTCTGCGTAAGGTGAATCCGCAAATAATTTACTGCTCAATTTCTGCCTATGGTGGTGAGGGGCCTATCGGTCACCGGCCAGCGTATGACCATGTGGTGCAAGCTATGAGCGGCATTATGTCCACCACGGGTACCGATGAAATGGGGCCAACCAAAGTGGGCGCGCCTTACATTGATTACGCCACAGGGCTGAATGCTGCCTTCGCTGTTATGGCCGCACTGCGCGAGAGAGAGCGCACCGGAGAATCTCAGAATGTAGACATCAGTATGTTAGATACTGCGCTGAACTTAATGGCGAATAACGTTGTTACCGCGGCAACGACGGGTGAAGACATACCTAAATTGGGTAATGAGGCGGCCAGCGGTTCGCCCTCCTCAGGATGTTTTAAAACCTTGGACGGCCACAGCATTATGCTGGCCGCTAACAATGAACGTCAGTTTGTAGATCTATGTACGGTATTGGGGCATCCCGAGTGGCTGGAAGATCCGCGTTGGGCAACGCCTCAAGTACGGCAAAATAACTTTGCTGCTCTGCGCAGCGAAATCGAGATCGTTTTTTTGCGTCAACCGGCATCTGCTTGGGAGATGTTGTTGGACGCTCAAGGCGTGCCAGCGAGTCGCGTGCGGACATTGACTGAGCTACTAGAAGAGGGCCAGCCAGAAGCGAGGGGGTTGTTGACCACGTTGCCTGTAGGGGCGGAGGAAACGCCAGTGCAACTGCCAGCGGTAGGGTTTCGCCTTAATGGACATAGCTTAGGGCCGACTCAAGCGCCAAAGCGTGTTGGCGCTGATAATAAGCGTTGGCTGGCAGATTGACGGTTGGTTTTTCCCCCACTGAGCAATCACGGTTGTCAGCCACCATTTCACCAACCGCAAATTTTACCAATCGCAATTTTTACCAACAACTGTGCCAGATTTTAGTCTGCGGCGTTTTTTCCGCCATCCACGCTCAGTGCGAGCGTGCGCTGGCCGCCAGCTAAGGCCATTAAGCCTGCCATAATGGCGAGATTCTTAACGAAGTTTTGAGTTTCGTGCGCTTGCTGTATACCCGCTTCGACATTCCAGAAATCATGCATGACTAAGTTGATGACCAATGTCAGTCCCGCCAAGATAAATGCCGTAAAGGCCACTCGATAGCCTGCAATCAGCATTGCCGCGCCGGAAAGTTGCACAATGATGGTGAGCACTAAGAAGAACGGCACAAAGATCATACCGTGGTCTTGCATATAGCTGGCAGTACCTTGGAAGTTGGTGACCTTGCTAATGCCGGGTATTAGAAAATAGATGCCAAGGAGAACCCTTCCGGCCACTCCTGTATAAGTTTGCAAGGCTGTGACCATTGGAATCCCCTAATAATTTTTGCGTTTCTTTTGCCGATTTGCCGGCCAAGTGTGTAGCCCACCTCATGCAAACAAGGTAATTTGCCTGCTATGCGCTTTTTCCAGTCTGGAAATTTTCTCCTGCATTATGAACGGCTAAGCTTTGAAAAAGCAAAGCGGCTGAACTACTGCCAGCCTGAGCGGTCGTAAACTTTAACGGCTTGTGCCTGACGCAGCCCTAGCACTTGCACGTCTAATGTGTCTTCTTTGAAGCTACCCAAGGTGGCCACAGGGCCAGAAGCCGCGCCCAAAATTGGATATTCGTTGTTGCCCTCTGCAAATAACTTTTGTGCAAAATCGCTGGTCAGATATTCCAAAAACAGCACGGCGTTATCTTTGTTGGGCGCGTACTTGGTGATGCCTGCGCCGCTGATATTGACGTGGCTGCCACGGTCTCCTTGGTTCGGAAAAATTACCCCTAAGTTTGCCGCAATGGCTTTGTCCTGGGCTTTTTCTGATCCTAAGATACGGCCTAGATAGTATGTGTTCGCTATTGTAATTCCGCACTCTCCAGCTGCGACAGCTTTGAGTTGGGCGGTGTCATTGCCTTGGGGAGAGCGGGCGAAATTACGCACTACACCGGTCGCCCAAGATTCCGCAGCTGTTTCACCGGCGGCCTCAATCAGCGCGCTCATGAGAGAGAGGTTGTAGATGTTGGATGAGGTGCGCATACAGACCTGGCCTTTCAACGCTGGGTTGGCCAAATCTTCATAGCGTTCAACTGTAATGGGCAAACCGCGCTGCTTGTTAAAGACAATGACTCGCGCCCGTTTGGACAGTCCGTACCAGAATCCATCTGAGTTGCGCAGATTGGCTGGCACTCGCTCGTTCATCGTGGTGGAGTCAACGGCTTGGAAAATGCCTTTTTCCTGAGCGCGCCAAATGCGTCCTGCATCTACCGTAATTAACATATCAGCCGGGCTGAACTCGCCTTCATTAACAATCCGCTCAATGAGGGCATCGCTGCCGCCTTCAATCAGATTAACTTTAATGCCGGTGCGCTCAGTGAACTGCTCGTACAGGGCCATATCGGTATCATAATGCCGCGCGGAGTAGACATTCACCTCTTCGTCAGCGTGGACGAAGGTTTGCATAAGCATGGCGAGGATAAAGATAAAGGTGCCGAGCAATCGTGCAGAGTTCTGCTTTACTGAGTAAATCACGGTGTAATAGCCTAAATGAGAATGGTTATCAACTAACTATAGATTAGGGCCTCAACAGAGGCAAAATTTATCTCTACCAATGTGCCTATTGGCAGTGCCTCTTGTTTGGCCGTCTCTACTCGAAGCTGCTGGTCGCCTAAGGTCACAAGTGTCAGGTAGCGTTGGCCTAAAAAACGCCTGTCGCTGATTACCGCAGGGCCGTTGGCAGCTTTTAGTGCCAGAGTGTGAGCGCGCAAACCCAGCGTAACGGTGGCGCCTTCTTTCAGCGTACTTGGGTTTAAAGCACGGTCATCGCGATTAGCGATTCTGTGCATGGGCACGGTGCCGAACAGGGTTTGTACTGTTTCGCCCTGCACTGTGCCTTGTAGTGATTGCAGTCCGGCAATGGTCTGGGCGACAAATGCGCCCTTGGGTGATCGCCATAAGTCTTCCGGGGTACCAAGTTGCACGGCTACGCCCTCGACCAATACCAAAATTCGATCAGCCATATCCATGGCCTCTTCAGGGTCGTGGGTGACCATAAGCGTGGGTGTGCCTGCGGCTTTTAAGGTCAATCTGGCTTGCTCGCGTAATTTGCGTCGCAGCGGCGTGTCCACGCTGGCAAAGGGTTCATCTAGCAACATAACTGAGGGTTGGGTTGCTAATGCGCGAATGAGCGCAACGCGTTGCTGTTGTCCGCCAGACAAAGTGTGCGGGTAGCGTTGCGCCATATCAGCCAAATCTACGCTAGCCAGTTGCAGCTTCACCATGGCCTCGCGCTGAGCTTTGCTTTGGTTGTGCAGTCCAAATGCGATATTCTCCGCAACGGTTTGATGTGGAAACAAAACATGGTCTTGAAAGACCAACCCTATGGGCCGCTGTTCAGGGGGTGGGTTTGTGACCGCGTCAGCCATTAGTTGATCGCCGAGAAAAATGGCGCCTTGTTGCACGGGCTCTAGACCTGCGGCTATGCGCAGCAGGGTACTTTTGCCACTGCCTGAAGGACCGAGGATGCAGACTATTTCGCCATCCTTTACGTCGAGGTCAATATTACTGAGAGCAGTTTGATTACCAAACTTATGGCTGATGCCGCGAAAGGCTATGGTCATTTTTAGAGGTCTTCTGTTTAGATCTTCTTTATAGGTCTTTTTTTAGCTCTTTTTGAGTCTGCCTTTTAGATCGTCTTAATAGATCTATTGGGGTTTTGCTTGCAAACAGGTTGCATGCAAACAGGTTGCTTGCAAATTTGCGTGGCGACAAGGGCATACTGCCTTAATGTCCGCTGCGGTGCATGCTGTTTACAAAACGGTATTTTCATAAAAGGACGCTGAGCTTTGAGCCAAAGTCATTCACCCGTTTGGTTGTCGGGTGTTCTATTGATTGCTATTCCAGTGGCTTTGCCCATTGGTGTATTGCTTTATTCGCTGTTCTCGCCGACAGCTGTTGTTGGCGAAAGCGGTCATGTCTGGTTGCACATTCGCGCCACCGTTCTGCCGACCTATTTGTTTAATACTTTTGCGTTGATGGCATTGGTGGGTATCGCCGCAACTGTGATCGGCGTGGGCACTGCCTGGTTGAGTGCTAAGTTCACATTCCCGTTGAGCAAGATTTTAGCCCCGGCACTTGTGTTACCTCTTGCAGCCCCAGCTTATGTGGTGGGCTATGTTTATGCCGATTTGTTTGAGTTTGCCGGGCCAGTGCAAAGTTTCTTACGCAGCGCGTTGGAGCTGTCAGGGGGGCAATATTACTTTCCGCCTATTCGGTCGATAGGTGGCGCAGCCCTAGTCATCTCATTAGTCCTTTATCCCTACATATATTTGCTCGCGCGTTCTAGTTTTATGCAGCAGTCGGTATCGCTGCACGAAACCGCCAGAGTGCTAGGTGCGGACAGTAAACGGGTTTTTTGGCGCATAGCTCTGCCAGTGGCAAGACCTGCTATAGCTGGAGGCATGGCGCTGGTGCTTATGGAAACGGTTGCCGATTATGGCGTGGTCGAGCATTTTGGCGTACCCACCTTCACCTCAGGCATTTTTCGTACTTGGTATGCCATGGGTGAGCACGCTGCCGCGCTCCAACTCGCCGGCTGGCTGTTTGTTATTGTTGCCTTGTTAGTGGTGGCTGAGCAGTTCGCACGTCGTGGCGAGCACTTCAATCCAATCAGTCGAAGCGCACCAGCGGATCTCGTGCCGCTCACCGGTGCAGCAGCCATCGGCGCAACGATAGCTTGCGCGCTTCCGGTGTTGTTGGGCTTTGTTCTGCCGTTCGGCATTTTGCTCAATCACGCGCTCGTAGAAGGGGATCCATTGATCGGCAAAGGCTTTTCCGAGCTGTTAATTAACAGTGTGTATGTAGCGAGTATTGCCGCAATACTCTGCGCGTTGGCCGCCCTCTGGCTTAATTATGCCCAGCGTTTGCGCGCCAACCTTGGCATAAAGCTAGCTGTGCGCACGGCCACACTGGGCTATGCGATTCCCGGCATGGTTTTGGCGGTGGGTTTGTTGGTGCCTTTAACGTTCTTAGACCGCGCATTGAGCGGGTTCTTGCGTGACAACTTTGATTTTACAACAGGGCTTGTTATTACGGGTTCTGTGGCCGGTTTAGTTTTTGTCTATGTAGCGCGGTTTTTAACTGTTGCTTACAACAGCAGTCACATGGGCATGGCAGCATTGCATTACAACTTAGACGCCGCCGCTCGAAGTTTGGGTGCCACGCCAGGGCGAGTACTCAGCAAAATTCACTTGCCTTTGCTCCGTCCAGCGATCTTCAGTGGCCTGTTACTGGTCTTCATTGATGTGATGAAAGAGTTGCCGGCTACGCTTATTTTGCGGCCCTTTAACTTTGAAACCCTAGCTACCAGAGTTTATCGTCTTGCCGCAGATGAACGTCTTGGTGAAGCCTCAACCGCTGCTTTGAGCATCATATTGTTGAGTTTAGTGCCCACCGTCCTCATTTTGTTTACAAAAGTGGTCGAGAAATCCGACAGAAATTGAGATTGATGGTGGAAACAGTAGTAAAATGAGGTCCGTTAATCAAAAGTGTATATTTTTGAATTCGAATGCCACGAATCCTCAGTTAAAGCTAAGCAAGCCCGCTTCATTTCATTATGAGGTGATGGAGGCGCATGTGCTTAAACACGAATGCTTTCAGGGAGTTGAGTTTGAAGACGAACAGATCTCAGTTGCAGATGGCCTGCTCACAGTAAAGCCCGGGTTTCAGTGGCGATCGTTTAGCATGGGTTTTCATGCGCCGTTGGTTTTTTTTGGGCTGGCGCGCATGGGTGTTATCGACAAAGTGTTTGTCTATGGTCAGCCATGGACCATCGAACACAGTCTGCTCAGAGCCGTGCTTTTGCAGTACTCGGGTACCTTAGGCGTTGACCGGGCGCGTATCGATGCAATTTATGCACAGGGCTTGGTGGATGCAAAAGTGCCGCTGCGTGGTCTATGGAGTGTACTGGCACGTTGGTTCGGTCCGCGAGGGGCCTAAGCTTAAGCATGCCACCCAAAGGTCATGGCGTAGCCAGTATTGGTGTTCGAGACCCGGGCAGGTGATGCATTCAATTCTGCACTCGCAAATGCCCAAAATTCAGTCTTTACAAACAAACACCAGCAATCCTTGGTATAGAAATTTCTTGCGTCAGCAGCGCCAGTTTTTGCGCACTTCACCGTTTCTTCACTGGCAACCGAATATCGTTTCAGCCCAAATCTTGGAAAACTAAGTGTAAATTTTTTGTTTACGTTTGTGGTGTTTTGCACAAGTGTTGCTCGCCAATATCCTCGTGATTTATTAAGGAAGTGAGTATGGTCGCGAAATCTCCTAATGCTCTATTACTCATTCTAGGCAATCAGCTATTTCCCTTGGATCAGGTGCTTGCGCTAGAGCCTGCGGCAGTATTTATGGCCGAAGACCAATACCTGTGTAGCCACTTTCGCTATCACCAGCAAAAGATCGTCTTGGTGCTGGCGGCTATGCGCGCTTATGCCGACGAGCTGCGTGCCGCCGGACTGGTAGTGCATTACACCAAACTAGATGCTGAGTCTGAGCTGACCATCAATGAAGCAGTGATTGATTGTTTGCAAAGCCATGGTTACGCATCTCTGCTGCACTTTGAGGTGGAAGGCAAAGCCGCTCAAGCGAATTTGGCCCAAGCGGTAAAGGCGGCGTCTGTTGCTTGTCAGACAATTCCCTCGCCAATGTTTCTTTGTGACCGCCAACGTTTTGCAGCCTTTGTCCAGGGTCGGAAAAAACCGCAGATGGCGGCGTTTTATAAAGCAGAACGCACTCGCTTGAATATTCTGCTGACCCCCGAAGGCAAGCCCATTGGCGATCAGTGGAGTTTTGACGCAGACAATCGCAAAAAATTACCCAAAGATGTGCACCCACCTGAGCTGCCCGAAGCTGCGGAAAATGCGCATCTAGAAGCGGTTATCGCGTTAGTGAGTGAGCGTTTTGCTGACCACCCTGGCAAGGCTGACGAATTTTCTTGGCCGACTACTAGAGCGGGCGCGTTACTTTGGTTGGACGATTTTATTGCCCAAAGGTTGGTAGATTTTGGTCCCTACGAAGATGCTATGAATACCCGCTCAGATACGGTCTTCCACAGTGTCCTTAGCCCAATGATGAATATCGGCCTACTGGTGCCCAGCGAAGTGCTGGATCGAGTTGTTGGCGTGGCGCAGACGCGTGATATTCCTTTGCAAAGCTTGGAAGGGTTTGTGCGGCAGGTGATGGGTTGGCGGGAATTTATTCGCGGCATATATCAAAACTATAGCGCGGTGCAGGCCCGCACAAATTATTGGTCGCACACAAGGCAGTTAACTGAGCATTGGTATGTTGGCGGCACAGGAATAGTGCCGCTGGATGAAACTATTGAGACAACCCAGCGGATGGGTTGGTGCCACCATATTCCGCGTCTTATGGTTGTGGCGAACCTTATGACGCTGTGTGAAATCGAACCTAAGGCAGCCCACCGTTGGTTTATGGAGATGTATGTAGATTCTGCCTCTTGGGTGATGGGGCCAAATGTTTATGGGATGGGGATTTTCAGCGATGGCGGTATCTTTGCCACTAAGCCATACATCTGTGGGTCTAACTATTTACTTAAGATGAGCAATTATTCAAAGGGTCCGTGGTGCGATGTGGTAGATGGTTTGTATTGGCGTTTTATTGAAAAGAATCGCGCATTTTTTGCGCAAAACCCGCGTCTGGCATTGATGCCCAGAGCATTGGATCGGTTAAGTGATGCACGCAGAGATATTATTTTTCCTGCCGCAGAAAAATTCCTTCTAACGCATACTCATTCCTAAGTAATTGCTTAAAACACTGGGAATTAGGCGGCTACGCCCTATACTTCCGCGATGACAGAAAACCAATATATTTTGCCGGATAAATTTACCGGCCTGCCGCTTCGTGACGAGCTACAAACTCAGTTGGAAGTGATTAAATTCAACACCATGACAGCAGTGCAAGCTGCTGCGCTGCCGAAGATACTGGAAGGACGAGATGTCGTTGCACAGGCGAGCACGGGCAGTGGCAAAACTGCCGCATTTGCCTTGGGTTGCTTGCAAAAGATAGACAGTAAAGCTTTCCATGTGCAGGCCTTGATCTTGTGTCCTACCCGAGAGTTGGCAGAACAAGTGGCTCAAACTGTGCGCACCTTGGCGGCCAAAATCAGTAATACCAAGGTGCTCACCCTGTGTGGTGGTGTGCCCCTGGGCCCTCAGATTGGCTCACTGTCGCGCAGCGCCCATATTATTGTCGGTACGCCTGGTCGAGTGCTTAAGCACCTGAATAAACAGACACTGCATCTTTTGAGCATAGACACATTGGTGCTAGACGAAGCAGATCGTATGTTGGATATGGGCTTTGAGGATGAGATTCAAGAAATTCTCAGTTACATGCCACCCACTCGGCAGAACCTACTCTTTTCCGCGACCTATCCAGATGGGGTGAAATCTATTCGCCGAGTCATGGGCAAGGATACGATTCATATCAATGTCACCCAAAGCGATAACAAGCCGGTTATTGGTGAGTATTGGTTACCAGTAGATCAATATGATCGCGTTAAGCCTCTGCTGGCCGCCATGCGAGTTTGGGGTGGGGCGTTGAACCTAGTTTTTTGTAATACCAAGATCGACTGTGCCCAAGTTTGCGAAACATTGATTGCTGCTGGTTTAGACGCTGTAGCGTTGCATGGCGATTTGGAGCAGTTTGAGCGCAATCAAACATTGGTGCGCTTTGCGAATGGTAGTGCCAACGTTTTGGTGGCCACAGATGTGGCCGCCCGGGGCTTGGACATTGATAACGTCGACGGTGTCTTTAATTTTGAGTTACCCACTCATGCTGAGGTCTACGTGCACCGCATTGGGCGCACGGCCAGAGCGGGTAAGCGCGGTATCGCCATTAGTTTAGTCGCAGACCGAGAGATGTCTCGGCTGAGCGCAGTAGAAGAATTTTCTGAGGGCAAAGCCATGCAACTTTGGGAGGTGCCCGCTGACTTGCCGGATGTGTTAGATGCAGACGAAGAGGGTGAGGGCTTGCGCCGCCCCGGTGTTTACACTGTTGAAATCAATGGTGGTAGACGCAGCAAACTGCGTCCCGGAGATATATTGGGCGCTCTCACCGCAGATAAAACAGTGCCGGGCAGTGCGGTTGGAAAAATAGATTTGATGGACAATTTAACTTATGTGGCTATCCGGCGTGACGCCACGCCAGCGGCATTGAATTTGTTGAACGGCGCTAAGATTAAGGGTCGTCAGTATCGCGCTCGGGGTGTGGGCTAAGTTAAAAGTGCTGGCGCATCTGGAACCCGGTCTTTCTTACAGACCGGTCCCGGTCTTTTTTGCAGACCGGACTGGGTTCCTTTTTGAGGCCGGCCCCGGACTGGGTTGAGGGCCGAAACAAAGCCGTCTAGCCAACCCTAATCCAACTGCTGGTTGCTAGCGGGACTGAGGGTTGCGTCTTCTTCTTGGTGTACCACCGCCGCCGCTGCCACCGTCACTACTTGAGCCCGCCCGAGGTCCAACGCGACCGTATGGATTAACGTTTTCGTTGGTGCTGTTCAGGGTATTGCCGTTGCTGGTGTTTTTGCTGCGGCTGTTTGTAGCATTGCTTGGGCGTTGAGATTGAGCCTCGCTGCTTCTACGGTTGCCTTCTTTATGCGCTGAAGAATTGTCGCCTTGTCCCGGCTTACCACTGCTTCTGCGCCTGCTGCGTTGCCCGTTTCCTTGCCCTTGACCGTTACCTTGTCCTTGACCGTTACCTTGGCCCTGTCCGCCACCTTGCCCAGATCTACGGCTGCGTTGCTGGCCTTGGCGTCTTTCCCCTCGGTCGTCGTCATCCGCAGGTTGGGACTGTTTGTTAGGTAATTCTATATCAAGCTTAACGACATCAACTTTGCGTTTCGTTAAGCGTTCAACTGCGCGTAGTCGACTGATCTCAGCGGCGTCAACAAGTGCCCAAGCAATACCAGTGGCGCCTGCTCGCGCAGTTCTACCAATACGGTGTACATAACTTTCAGGTTCGTGGGGCAGTTCATAATTAAATACATGGGATACATCGCTGACATCAATGCCTCGGGCTGCAATATCTGTGGCAACCAAAATCCATGAATTACCTTTTTTGAAATTTTCTAGCGCGCGTTGTCTGGCGGCCTGAGTCTTGTTGCCGTGAATGACTTCAGCAACAAACCCTGCGCCATTAAGTTGTTTCGCAACTTTGTTGGCCCCGTGTTTGGTGCGTGTGAAAACAATGGCTCTGACCAAATCTTTGTCGCGGAGCAGGTGCTCTAGCACAACTCGCTTGTTGGGCGTGCTGACCATGACTGCGCGCTGATCAATTTTGGCTACCGTGACCTCTTTGGGTGAAACATCCACTTTTACGGGTTCGTGCAAAATTTCTTTCGCCAATCTGCCGATTTCTGTAGGCATGGTGGCAGAGAATAATAGCGTTTGTCGTTGCTTTGGCATTGCGCCAACAATTCTTCGCACATCTGGAATGAAGCCCATGTCCAGCAGACGATCACATTCGTCTAGGACTAAGAATTTGGTTTCGCTGAGATTAACGTGGCCCTGATTCATTAGGTCTAAAAGGCGTCCTGGGGCCGCAACGAGTATGTCTACGCCCATGCGCAGTTTCTTCACTTGTGGGTTTTGGTTAACGCCGCCAATGACGCAGGCAAAATTCATTTTTGATACGCCGGCAAGTTTGCCTAGCTCTTCATGAATTTGAATGGCCAACTCTCGGGTGGGTGCCAGAATGAGCGCTCTAGGGTGCCGTGGTGTAGCGCGCATTTTGCTGGTATCAACAGCTGCGGCCTTAATCAAATTTTGTAATAAGGGCAAGCCAAAAGCGGCGGTTTTACCTGTGCCAGTTTGTGCTATGCCTAGAAGGTCCTTACCTGCAAGAACGTCTGGGATCGCGGCTTTTTGAATATCGCTGGGTTGGGTGAAACCTAAGTCGGTTACGGTTTGGCAAAAGCTATCGTGCAGGCCTAGGTCTGCAAAAACTCCATTAGTCATATTTTTTCCTGGTAAGCAAACACTCTCACATGCCTGAGTCGAAGGATTTCGATTGACGGCATCTAGGTGGGGTCGGCTTGTTGATGTTCGCTAACCAGCAGTATGCTGGAGAGGGCGGTGCGAGACTGTGTCTCGCGGCGCGCACATTGAGGGTTAGGGCTTGAGAAGTCAAGGACAATGGTGTTTTTAGAAAGTTGGGCGCTGCGTTATGCCGCTTGCGCGAAATGTTTGAGGGTCTTTAAAGCGCATAGGCCTTGTGGCAGTCTCTTCGCCCCTCAATACTGGGCAGAGTCCAGTCGAATATAGAAAAATACAAAGTAAAAGAACTATATTTTTAAACAATTACCCGTCGGAGGTTTTGGTGATTAAAACGTTGGTTGTTCGTGGATTTGCTGCGGTTGTAGTGGTTTTAACCGCTTGGGTTGGCTATGGCTGGCAGGTGGCAAGCTTTGAGGCAGATGATTATTTACATTTGGCTGATCAGTATGAAGTGACAATCCGCCGAGATACGCGTGGTGTGCCGCATATTTTGGGCGGCACTAACCCTGATGTTGCTTTCGGCTTTGCCTTTGCTCAGGCCGAAGACAATTGGCAGTTGATAGAAGATTCAATGCCCTTTTACCGAGGTAATAGCGCGCTATATACCGGTCAAAATGGCGCGGTTACAGACTATCTTGTGAAATGGCTGGGCCTTTGGGCAACAATTGATGCACATTATCGATGGGATATAAGCCCGGATGTAAGGGCCTATGTTGAGGCCTACGCAGACGGCATTAACTATTATGCGGCCACTCACCCTGATCAAGTGGATGAACGCATTCTGCCTGTGTCGGGGCAAGATGTGGTAGCTGGATTTATGCTCCGCCATCTGCTCTTTTATGGTTTTGAAGGCACTATCAAAGAGTTGACCAAACCCACTCGACAAAAAGCCGTGAGCGAAATCATTAGACCTGCGGCTATTGAGTCATTGCTTGATCGCGCAGAAGAAGCGGAACCTTTGTTTGAGCCACCGGCTATATTGCAGCAAGCCCCTAGTGAGATTTCTATTGGCGGTGTGCCTATTGGTTCTAACGCTTTTGCCATAGCGCCTAAAATTTCTGCTGAAGGCGCAACCCGATTGGCGATTAATTCTCATCAGCCTACCACGGGTCCGGTTGCTTGGTATGAGGCGCATCTGAAAAGTGCCAAAGGCCTAAATGTGATGGGCGGTCTGTTTCCGGGAGCGCCTATGGTGAGCGTTGGTTTTACCGAAAATTTGGCTTGGGGCGCAACGGTAAACAATCCTGATCTGGTAGATGTTTTTGTGCTGGAGATTAACCCCAATAATCAAAACCAATATCGGTTAGACGGACAGTGGCAGGATTTAATCGTCAGCGAGGTAGATATTGAAATTCGCTTGTGGGGCTTTTTCCCATGGACGGTTACTCAGGAAGTGCTGGCCTCTAAACATGGCCCTGCTTTGCGTACAGACCACGGCACTTATGCGGTGCGTTATGCAGGAATGGGCGAGCTTAGGCAGGTTGAGCAGTGGTACCGCATGAACCTTGCTACCAATTTTGAACAGTGGCGTGAGGCAATGTCGTTGCAGGCCTTTGCGAGTTTTAATTTTGTCTATGCAGATAAAGAAGGGAACATTATGTTTTTGCATAATTCCCTAACACCTAAGCGCGATCAGCGTTACGACTGGTCGCTTTATTTGCCTGGTGATGACTCATCCTTAATCTGGAAAGAAAACCTACCTTTTTCGCGGTTGCCTCAGGTTATCAATCCTGCCTCGGGTTATGTACACAGCGCCAATCAAACACCCTTTAATGTCACTGCGCAGGCCGATAACGTAAAAATTGAAGACTACGCCCCGGGCCATGGTTTTCAGATGGACATGACTAATCGAGCGGTGCGCGGCTTGGAGCTTTTTCAGTCTCTCGGTCCAATAATCAGCAAGGATGAATTTTCAGCGATTAAGCATGACAAATTTTATTCGCCTAATACCGACTACGTGGCCTACTTAGGGCAAATTGCAGAAGTGGATTTTACTGACCCAAAACGCAAACAGGCGCAGAAAATTTTGGCTGCTTGGGATTTGGGTACAGATTTAGCCAACACCAGCACGGCTATGGGTACCTGTGTATTTTTAGCTGCACAACCGAAAGCGAATCGTCATGAGGACGGTAAGGTGGAGATCAGCGAAATATTGGACAACTGCATAGCTGGGTTAGAAAAAGCTGTGGGGCGTATGGATCCGCCTTGGGGTGAAGTGAATCGACACGTTCGCGGTGATCTTAATTTACCTGTGGCGGGTGGGCCGGATATTTTACGCGCCATTTATGGGCGCGGTTTAGATGAAGAGGGTTATTTGACCAATGTGGCCGGAGATGGGCTGTATTATTTGGTAGAGTGGGACGCAGCGGGCGCACTAACAGTTGAAGGCGTGCATCAATTTGGCAGTGCAACGTTGGATGAAACGTCGCCTCACTACGCTGACCAAGCCGGAGATTATGCTCGGGAGATACTCCATGATCCTTGGTTCAGTGAAGCTGCTTTGCAGCAAAACTTACTGCGCGCATATCGCCCCGGGGACGCACCTTAAGGGGTTGAGTGGAATGGTTTTGTTTGGCGCTTTTTTTGCATTCTTTTTGCATTCTTTTTGCAAAAAGTAGTTTACAAAAAGTAGTTGGTAAAAAAGCAGTTTGCAAAAAAGCAGTTTGTAAAAAGCACTCTGCACAAAAGAAGTTTTGGATAAGAGCATTTTGCTAGAAAAAATTTCAGTGGAAAAACCTGTGGGCGATAGCCTTAAACCATAGATTTAAAAAGACAGATCTAAATAATAGATCTAAAAAACAAATCTAAACGACAGAAGTTGGAAAAGAATAATGAATACCCTGAAATGCCCGGTTGCTAGCTCTACTGACGCTCAAGTGCCCCTCATCATCTACCTAGATTTTAAGAGTCCTTATGCCTACCTAGCGGTTGAGCCAACCCGAAAAATGCTGGCGGAACTGGGTGTTGTCGCAGATTGGCGGCCATTTGTTTTGGACATTGGTAGTTATTTAGGCACTGCAAAACTGGATAAAGGCGGCAAAGTCGCCGAGCAAAGCCGCAGCAAAGAGCAGTGGTCTGGTGTGAAATATGCCTATTTTGATTGCCGGCGTTACGCCAATTTAAAAGGTATGACAATTCGCGGCACCGTTAAAATTTGGAATACAGATTTGCCAGCTGTTGGCTGGTGGTGGGTCAAGCAGCAAGAGAGCTTGCAGCAACAGTGCGCCCCAAACAGCCTGATGGAAAAATATATCGACGCTGTTTATGCACCATTTTGGCGGCGCGAGTTCGACGCAGAAGACATAGACGCGGTTGAGCAAGTGCTGATAGATGTGGGGGCAAATGTTGAAGGTTTCAGAGACTACGCAGCAGGGCCCGGGCTACAAGCCAATGCGCAGTTTCAGATGGACGCATTTGATTCCGGTATTTATGGCGTGCCGACATATATTTTGCCAAATGAAGCCATGGCTGGAGAAACAGGTAACGACAACGAGGCGAGCGTCGCTGCGCAGAAATTTTTTGGTCGCGAGCACTTGCCGCTCATTCGTTGGTATTTGCGCGGTCAAGTAGGCGAGCGCCCAGATGTAGCCTACGAGCTGGATGATGGTGATCAGATCATGGCAGATCCTGAAGCGCCAACCGATTCGACATTGCCTGTGTATATAGACGTCAAAGCGCCGCAAAGTTATCTGGCCTTGGCGGGGACGCGGGCTTTGGCGGAGCGCCAAAACATTGCATTGGATTGGCACTTTTTCCAAGGCCAGCCACTGCGTCAACCTGCCTCTTGGGTAGACGGTGAGGGCCGTGGCGCAATGCACCGTCGTATTCGTGGCACTTACGTGGGTCAAGATATTCAACGCTACGCCCCCCATGCACTGAAAGACCTGTATGTCGCAGAGCGCTCCAGCGCCCCGGCGCTTGGCTTGGCTTGGGCCAAGGCACTTGCCGCACAAGGACAGGATGTGAATATAGATGATTATGTTGAAGCCATTTTGCTCCGCTTTTGGCAGCAGCAAGAGGATATTGATTCTTCAGCCAGCGTTGCAGGCGTTCTTGAAGGTTTGGGTCTCTCGGTGGATGGCTTTTCTGAGTTTGCAGCGAGTGCTGGTTTGGCCGCTTTAGAAGCTGCTGAGAGTCAGGCCCAAGCGCTGGGTGTCTCGATGAGTCCAACGTATTTTATTGGCACCGAGCCCTTTCAAGGGCGACAGCACCTGCCATTACTGGCGGCTAGGCTGAAGCTTTAGCGTGAGGTCTTTTTAAGCTGTCCCTCAGGCCGATCATTAAGCCGTCTATCAAGCCGCTCATTTAGGCAATTTGTTAAGGGTGGGTGGGTGCTTGTTTCTCGGCATCTGTTGACAGGTTGCGGGGCTATTCGTCAGTATCTGCGTCGCGCAAACTGCGGACTCTGGCTAAAAAGTGCCAGTCGAGGGCACAGATTGGGTTGGAGTTAAGGGTCGTTGCACCCTAGTTTTTTATTTTACGAGGTAACATTATGAAGACAAGAATTACGGAACTTTTTGGTATTGAGCATCCGGTTATCCAAGGGGGCATGCATTATGTTGGCTTGGCAGAGATGGCGGCGGCGGTTTCAAATGCCGGCGGTTTGGGCATTATCACTGGTCTAACTCAAGGCACACCAGAAAAATTGGCTAATGAAATTGCGCGCTGCCGGGAAATGACCGACAAGCCCTTTGGCGTTAACTTGACCTTTTTGCCTTCACTTACACCGCCTGATTATCCTGGGTTGGTTAACACCATTATTGAAAGTGGCGTGAAAGCGGTAGAAACCGCGGGAAACAACCCGGCGAAATGGTTGCCTCAGTTAAAAGAGGCGGGCATTAAAGTTATCCATAAGTGCACCTCAGTCAGACACGCGCTGAAAGCTCAAGACATTGGCTGTGACGCTGTGTCTGTAGACGGTTTTGAATGTGGCGGGCACCCTGGAGAAGACGATATTCCTAACTTCATTTTGTTACCTAGAGCAGCGGATGAGCTAACCATTCCTTTCGTTGCCTCCGGTGGCATGGCCGACGCGCGCTCGTTAGTTGCCTCTCTCGCAATGGGCGCTGAAGGTATGAACATGGGCACACGTTTCATTGCAACTAAAGAAGCGCCAGTGCACGAAAACGTTAAGCAAGCGATTCTCGCTGCTTCAGAATTAGACACTCGTTTGGTTATGCGCCCGCTGCGTAACACCGAGCGCGTTTTAACCAACGAAGCGGTTGAGCGTCTTTTGGTGAAAGAACAAGAAATGGGCGCCGATCTTAAGTTTGAAGACATTGCCGCTGAAGTAGCTGGCGTATATCCAAAGATCATGATGGAAGGCACCATGGAAGCTGGCGCTTGGTCATGCGGCATGGTCGCAGGTCTTGTCTACGATATTCCATCAGTACAAGAGCTAATGGATCGTATTATGGGCGAAGCCGACGCGCTCATTACCAAGCGTCTTGCTGGTTTTGCTGCCTAGCGCTAACAGCGCAAGCAGCTAAGAGCGCAAGCCGCTAACAGCGCAAGCCGTTAATTGAGTCCGCCCTAAGCAATTGGCTTGGGGCGCTAAGCAAGCTTGCAGATATAAAATTCACACACAAAAGCTATATTCAAAACTACATAAGGAATTGATATGCGCGAAGCAGTCATCGTTTCAACAGCTCGTACGCCCATTGGTAAAGCCTACCGTGGGGCATTTAACAGCACTTTAGGCCAAAGCCTAGGCGCTCACGCCATTAAGCACGCGGTAGAGCGCGCTGGCATTGATCCCGCTCAGGTGGAAGACGTCATTATGGGCGCGGCACTACAAATGGGCAGCAGCGCTTTTAACACTGCGCGTCAGTGTTTATTAGAAGCCGGTCTTCCCGACAGTGTTCCCGGTCAAAGCATAGATCGTCAATGTTCTTCGGGCATGATGGCTATTGGTATTGCTGCCAAGCAAATTATTGCTGACGGTATGGATGTGGCGATTGGCGGTGGTGTTGAATCTATTTCAACCAACCAAACAGGTGATATGTTCACCACGCCTAGCCCTTGGTTGATGAAAAATCAGCCTGGCTTGTATATGCCAATGATTGAAACCGCAGAAATTGTGGGTGAGCGTTATGGCGTAAGTCGTGATGACCAAGATGCCTATGCTGCACAGTCTCAGGCGCGTACAGCCGCTGCTCAACAAGCAGGCGCGTTTGATGATGAGATCGTACCGTTAGCATCAGTAATGAAGTTGATGAATAAGGAGACTGGCGAGGTTAACGAGATTGAGATGAATCTGGATAAAGATGAAGGTAATCGTCCGGGTACAACCTATGAAAGTCTGTGTGGCCTGAAGCCAGTATTTAGTGGCGGTCAAGTGATTCAAGAGGGTAAGCACGTTACGGCAGGTAATGCCTCTCAGCTGTCAGACGGCGCTTCAGCGTGTGTACTAATGGAAGCCAAGGTTGCTGAACAACGTGGTCTTCAGCCACTAGGTGCTTATCGTGGTATGGCAGTTGCCGGCACTAAAGCTGACGAAATGGGCATTGGTCCTGTTTTCGCCATTCCAAAGTTGTTGGAAAAGAATGGTTTGACCATGGACGATATCGGTCTTTGGGAACTCAATGAAGCATTCGCTGTGCAGGTGGTTTATTGCCGCGACAAGTTGGGCATTCCTGATGAGTTACTTAACGTAAACGGTGGCGCTATTTCAGTAGGCCACCCTTACGGCATGTCTGGATCACGCATGGTTGCTCACGCGTTGATTGAAGGCAAGCGTCGTGGTGTGAAGTATGTTGTAGCCACAATGTGTGTTGGCGGCGGCATCGGTGCAGCGGGCTTGTTTGAAGTGCTCTAGCACCAGCTAAACCTTAAGGCGCTGGTTGTGGCCGGTGCTGAAGTTGAAAAAGACCAGCTAGTGCCGAAGGGTGTAGCTGGTTTTTTTTCGATAAACTTTCTTCAATTGATTAAAAGTGCCTGCCCAGAGTCTTCAATAACTGGACCGGCAATCGCGGAATCATCAAACGCACTAACATCAAAAGCTCTAACATCAAACGCACTAATATCAAAAGCCATAATGCCAAGTTAAGGCGTGATCAATAAGGAACATAATGAACACATATATTTCTCCCACAGAATTTCTAGCCACCAAGCTTGTCGACGGTGTTTTAACTATTACGCTCAATCGGCCCGACGCACTAAATGCCTTTCGTCCTGAAATGTTGGAGGGCATTGCACAGCTGATAGATGCCGCTAACACGGATGCTATGGTGGCAGTTGTTGTTTTAGAGGGTGCGGGTCGTGCTTTTTCTGCTGGCGTTGACTTAAAGGTACTGCAAGGTACAGAACCTCAAGGCGGCAAAGTGGGTGATGTCTTTGATGCGCCAGCCCAGCGCGCATATCTGGCTATACGTGGTGCGCGTATGCCAGTGATCGCTAAGGTGCATGGCGCCTGTTTTACTGGCGCGCTGGAAATAGCCCTGCACTGCGATTTTATATATACCACTGCCACCACAAAGTTTGGCGACACTCATGCAAAGTTTGGTCTTCGTCCTACTTGGGGCATGACCCAGACTCTGGCGCAAGCGATAGGTTTGCGCAGAGCAAAAGAATTGTCTTTCACGGCAAGAATATTCTTGGGCGCGGAGGCGGTGGCGTTGGGTATGGCTTGTGCGGCTCTTGAGGATATTGAGGCGTTAGATGCTTTGGTTGCTCAGCGTGCAGAAGCAATTGTTGCCAACTCTGCAACCGCTGTTGCTGCGATAAAGGATCTATACAATATTTCTCAGCAGGGCCATGCCATGCAAGATGCTTTGGAGGCAGAGTTGGCTAGAGAATATCCGCAAATTACCGATACTTCAGAAAGACTGGCCGGGTTTTAGTCCCGGCCTAAGAACAGGCCGGGGACTATTGATGCTCTTTGGGTTAACTAAAGAGGTCATTTCCCCCTTTGAGCTAACACTTTTTGCCGCGTAGTTGAGATGCCGTCGGTACTAACCGTTACCGCCTATCAATGCTTTTGGCCCGTTAGTCATGATGGCCATATGAGGGTTGTTGCTGTGTTCCACAATGGTGAACTTGCCTGCCAAATATTTTGAGGGGGCTCTAATAGTTTTTGATAGGGGTTGCCAATGTATTCGGTTGAAATACTTGTAGGTGTGGTGGGTTTGATGATTGCGTTATGGCAACTAAATTTGCAGAAACGTGAAATTATTAAAAACGGAAAGATTAACTCATTAATTCACATTTCATCAATGCTGCAAGGCAAAATCGATTATCACGATAAGATTATTAATGATAAAAGGCAGCGAAATGAAAAGTGGAAAGGTCACGCTGACAAAGTTAATGATGAGCTGCGACCATTGAAAAATGATGTAGATGATGAGTTGTTAAACCTAATCGCGTTATATGAAAATATGCCAAATGTGCGAACCATTAGAGACCAGATTTTATCTAACAATAGTGGCAGTTAATGCTTGGCGAGAATATATGAGGTTCTGCTCTAACCCGAGCGGCACCACATGTAAAACCCTTGGCTTTTAGCTGTAGCAAGAGGCGTTGGCGTTAGTAGCTGGGGTTGTGGTGTTCCCAATGACTTAGGTTTTGAGGCGCAATGAGCGCCAAGTAACCCTTAATGTTCGCGAAAACGTGCCTAGCCTCACTCAAAAGTGATTAGGCTGGCCGCGATTTGTGGTCCGAAACGCCGGGTCACGTTTCTAGGCGCAACTTTTGCTTGCCGGAATAAATCACATCTCAATATCGGACCTTGTCACCCTCTAGCTGTCATGCCTTTTATGGCAAAGGCGAATAGTCAGTCTCTGTCATAAACACTTTGTCGATATTTGCGACTAAACGACCGTCGCTTATAGAGGCCGCGTATACCGCTTGCCAAGCCGGGTCCGTGCCAAATGCTTGCCAGGCAACGGCAGCTTCAGCAAGGCTTGGGTGTGCAACCACGTAGATCAACGTATTGGGCTGCTCTAATGGTTTCCAATAGCTGACATTCTGAATACCGTGCTTAGTGAATAGCGCCATGGTGTGGTCCCTAAAGCGCGTCTCCAATGCATCTAACTTGCCGGGAAAAGTGGTGTAGGTACGCAGTTCATAGACGCGCTTGTCTGGGTGCTGAGCGTGGCCTTCATGATCGTTCGCAAAACTATTGAGACTGATAAAGATAAGCAAAATGCTGCTCAGTAGCGTGGTCAGCTTGCAAAGTACTTTTGCTATGGGTTTGTTTATAAACATCTCGGTGCCTGTGTAGGTTGGGTAGTTGATGCTACATACTAGTTGCCCTTCATCCAGAAGGGTAGCTTGCAGATCGACCCGCTTCAGGCTGCGCGGTTGCCTACCTTTGCCCTTACGCCCCTAGCCTTAATCCTTCACCTTTAAAGCTGAGTCTTTGCGGGGTAAGCTCTGAGCTTGGGCTTATCGCTCAGCACTGGTACAACTCGAACTGGGGAGTGGGATATGTACGTAAGGTTATTTTCAATTCTGGCCGGCTTGTTCTTGGCCGGATTAGCTCAAGCGGATATCAAGCGCACAACATCTGGCAAGCCTGACTTGTCTGGCTTTTATGACAGCGGCACCCTAACGCCGCTTAATCGCCCTAAAGAGTTTGGCGAGAAAAAGTTCATGTCCCGTGCAGAAGCAGAAGTACTGAAAAAGATGAGCGGCTTATTGCAATCAGATGCAGAAAAAGTCAGCGACCCAAATCGTGAAGCCCCCCCTAGTGGCGGTGACGGTGAGCATGGGTTTGGTGCAGGTGGGGTAGGCGGCTACAACTCATTTTGGGTGGATCCAGGCAGCGACGTTTCCGAGCTAAACGGAAAAATTAGAACCTCCATTGTTTACCAGCCGGCAAATGGTCGGCAGCCTGCGATGACACCTAGGGGTATGCAGGCCATGGCTGACAACTTCAGCTCTTTTGCCTATACCAACGATGGCACAGCGTCATGGCTCAAAAAAGGTGGGCATGGCCCTTTCGACGGCCCCGAAGATTTGGCTTTAGCTGAACGTTGCTTACTGGGCTTCAGCGCTGGCCCTCCCAGCCTTCCCGGACTCTATAACAACTACAAGCGCATTGTGCAGACAGAAGATCATGTGATGATTTTGCTAGAGATGGTTCATGACGCTCGCGTGATCCGGATGAATTCTAAACATGGCCCAGCCAGTCATCGCTCATGGTTGGGCGACGCCATTGGTCGCTGGGAAGGCGATACCCTAGTGGTTGAAACCACTAATTTCCGCAACCAAACCGGCCTTTATGGCGGTGATGAAAACTTGTATCTGATAGAGCGTTTTACGCTGCAAGAGGACGGCAACTTACTTTATGACTTCACGGTGAAAGACAACACCGCATGGACGCAGCCTTGGAGTGGCGCTTACGTTTGGCAAACCTCTCAGGACAAGGTGTATGAATATGCCTGCCATGAAGGCAACTACGCCATGGGCAATATCTTGCGCGGTGCGCGGCTGTTAGAGAGTGAGGCTTTGGCTGAACAGGCCGCGAAGTAAGCGTTGGATTTTTTTGTTATCAGAAGTGTTAGCGCACAAACATGTTTGAGTAAGTTGATTTAGGAGTACGCTTTGGAATCCGAGGGATTTGATATTAGACCTGCTATGGATGCAGAAATGGGTCAGCTTGGGCTCATGGGTTCTTACTCATACGCTGGCGCTTTTGGCGATGGTGAAGACAATGTGGTAGCGACGAGTACGAAGGCTGAGTGGACCTTATGCGCCTTTGACGAAGCGGTTCGCACAGAGAAAGACCAAGCCACCATGGCTACATCATTCTGCGCATTCCCCTTCACCACACGTGTAAATGGCAAGGCCATGGCCATGGCCGGTATTTCTACAGTGGGTACTCGACCCGAGTATCGGCGCATGGGTTTGCTGCGCAAAATCATGACCAGAGCATTCGCTGAGCAAAAAGAACGGGGTCAGAGTATTGCGGGGCTTTGGGCGTCTCAAGCGGCCATCTATCAACGTTATGGCTTTACCCATGCGGGCATGAACAGAAACTATGCCGTGGACACTGTTGATATTCATTTAAGTTTGGATAAATCCAGCGCCGCCCTAGAGTTACCTGTGGTGACCAGATACACGCCAGCGCAGGGGCTAGACGCAGCGCGCGAGGTTTACAAAAATTTTATCGCCCAGCGCACGGGTTATCTGCATCGCGGTAAGTCTTTATGGCTGAATAGTACGTTAGACGAAACAACTCCAGATGGCCCGGTATATATTGCCTTGGCGGGTACACTTGCAGCGCCCCTCGGATATGTTGTTTACACCCTGCGGTCTAATCTTGTGGCCAATCGGGCGCGTTCCCAAGAAATTAAAATCCGCGATTTTGCTTGGTTAGACTTAGCGGCCTATCAAAGCCTTTGGCAGTTTATAGGCAAGCATGATTTGGTTGGGCGGGTGGTCTGGGCAAATGCGCCCATAGATGATCCTGCGCTTGCGTTGTTTCAAGAACCAAGAATGCTGCACAGCCAAGATACTGAAGCCAGTTGGTGGCGTATTGTAGATGCACCTAACGCCCTAGCTCAGCGCGGTTACAGTGTGAGTGAAGACATTAAAATCGGCATTGCTGGAGATGACCTAGCACCTTGGAATAATGGCTGTTGGCACCTTTGTAGCGACGGCGGCGAGGCCAATGTCCAGCCAAGTAGTGATGAGCCAGACGTGACACTGTCCATTAAAAACCTAACGTCCATTTTCTGTGGTATGCACCGAGCTCAAGATTTAGCTAACTGGGGTTTGCTTAGCGGTCAAACAAATGCCGTTGCCCGCCTTGACCGACTCATGGCTACTCAATACGCGCCCCACTGTCCGGACCATTACTGATGGGCGCGTCTGCAAAAACCTCGGAATACCTTCGCCTTGAGAGCCGGTCAGGGCGTGTCTGCGTTGCCACCAAATTAGCTCACGGCGTGGGTTCCATGCCGGGTAATTATAAAGATTTCGTTTTCAGCACTTTTTTACTGCTCTACTACTCGCAAATTCTAGGTTTGTCCGCGAGCTGGGTCTCACTGGTGTTGGCCATTACCCTCATTATTGACGCAGTTACTGATCCGTTAATGGGGGCTATTTCAGATAACTTTAAGCCGCGACTGTTCCCCGCTCTTGGGCGTCGTCATCTCTTCATGTATCTGGCCATATTACCTTTGGGCCTATCTTTGTATTGCCTTTTTTCTCCACCAAACTGGGAAAGCCAGCAGGCGTTGTTGGCATGGCTGTGTTTTTGGGCCGTTGCTGCGCGACTAGCGTTTACCCTTTACGTTGTGCCCTGGGCCGCGCTGTCTGCCGAACTCACAGATGACTACGAGGAGCGGACCAGTATTGTTGTTTATCGTGTGGCAATGGCGTGGATTGGCGGCATTGCGTTTCAAGTTTTCGTCTACACCTATGTTATGCCTGACGTTGGCGAGAGTTACGGTCAGCTCGACGTTAACAATTACTCCGTGTTGGCATTTTGGCTAGCGGGCTTAGTCATGTTGTGGGCGGCAATCACCACGCATTTTACCCGCAACCAAATCCCTTATTTACGTCAACCTACCGATCCTGCGCCGTTAGATTTGCAACTGTTTCTTACGGAAGTGCGGCTTGCTTTTGCAAGCAGGAACTTTCGTTTGTTTTTTGCTGTCTCACTAACTTTTTTTGCCACCGCAGGCACAGGTGCGGTGTTTGATATTTATATGAACACCTATTTTTGGGAGCTGCGCAGCGAAGACCTGCGTTGGCTAGGCGTGTCCATTACATTCGCCTTTATAGCCCTGGCCATTGCTGGTCCCTTGCAAAGTCGCTTTAGCAAACGGGATATAGCGGTGGTTTGTTTGGTGTTTTTGATTATCGCCTTAATGACTAAAGTGTCGTTTAGATTTACAGATATCTGGCCAGACAATGGCGATGCTAAATTGTTGCCACTGTTGGTGCTGTTCACTTGTATTCAAATGTTCTTTGTTACGCTGTTCTCGGTCATGGTGGTGGCAATGTTGCCTGACATGGTTGACGAACAGCAGTTGTTAGTGGGACGGCGTCAGGAAGGTGTCTTTGCCTCGGCATTTAGTTTTGCCAGCAAGACCACGGCAGGCTTTGGGCTGTTGGTAGGTGGGTTATTGCTTGAACATGTGATTGCATTCCCAACTAAGGCTGTGCCGGGGGAAGTCCCTGCGGATACCTTAATCACTTTGGGTGTGGTTGACGGCTTATTGGTGCCCTGTCTATTTTTTCTGCCTGTTTATTTGCTCAGCCGATATTCATTGTCCAGAGATAAGCTGGCAGCCATTCAGGCGCAGCTTCCTAATCAGTAAATTGTCCAGCTCAGTAAGCGCGTAATTTGCGGGATCTAAAAACTGGATTTTAGTTGAAAAGTATTGAGGAAATTAGATGTTAGAAAAAGTACATCCATCCACTGTGGGTATGTGTGAAGACCGCTTGGAGCGTGTTACCCAGTGGCTAGAAGAGCAAGTCAGCGGCGAGCGCTTGGCCGGTGCCAGTGTGATGATTGGTCGCCAAGGCAAAATCTCTTATCTGCAAACGGCGGGCTATGCTGATAAAGAAATAGCTAAGCCATTTACACAAGACAGTGTGGTGCGGATATTTTCCATGTCCAAACCCATTACCTCGGTGGCTGCAATGATGCTTTACGAGCAGGGCTGCTTTCAGCTCGACGATCCCGTAGCTAAGTACATTCCAGAGTTCGCGCACACACCTGTATGGCGCGGCGGCGATGCCGGTTTGCATGAGACCGTGCCGCAAACCAGTCCAATGTTGGTGAAGCACTTAATGTCCCATACGTCTGGGCTGACTTATGGTTTTATGCACAGCAATGTAGTGGACGGGGAATATCGTAGCGAGGATATTGAGTTTATTAATTTCCAAGACGGCTTGGCAGAAATAGTTACGCGGCTTGCGAAGATCCCGCTTATTTCACAACCGGGCGCTCAGTGGAACTACAGTGTTTCTACAGATGTATTAGGTCGCCTTGTGGAGATCTGGTCAGGCATGCGTTTGGCAGAATTTTTTCAGCAGCGAATTTTCTCTCCGCTGCAAATGCACGATACTGACTTTCTGGTTAAGGTCGAAAACCAAAATCGCTTTGCTGCGCTGTATGGTCCTGCAAGCGGTGTCGATATGAGCAATGTTGGCAAAGCAAATCTTGACTTGGAAAAGGTCGAGACTAGGGGGCTAACGCTTCAGGAAGGGTCGAGTAAGTCGCGGTATTTCAATGCGCCAAAGTCTGATTCAGGCGGTGGTGGATTGGCTGGCAGCATTGGTGATTATGGGCGTTTTTGTCAGATGCTTTTGAATGGCGGCGAGCTAGACGGTGCGCGCCTACTCAGTCCCACTACGGTTAGATTTATGCGCACGAACCAATTGCCGAACGACTGTGATATGGCGGCCATGGGCCAGCCTGTTTGGAGTGAAACCAGCTATGACGGCATAGGTTTTGGTTTAGGTTTTGCCGTGGTGCTTGATCCGCCCAAGGCGTCCATCATTACCTCTAAGGGCGAGCATCATTGGGGCGGCGCTGCCAGCACCTTTTTCTGGATTGATCCAGTGGAAGATTTGTTTGTGGTTTTCTTCACTCAACTTATACCGTCCTCGACGTATCCGATTCGCCGGGAGTTGCGTGCTCGGATTTATCAGGCGCTGGTTGAATAACTAGCAAAAATCTTAGTCAGATATTTTTTTGGGGGAGGGTATGCAGCTAGAAGTTTTTCAAGCGCTTGGGTTGGACAAAGCTTGGGGCGACCATCATAGCTTTGATTTCCAAGTGAATGGGCGTGCTAACGCAGAAATTGAGCAAGCGCTGAATACGCTAGGGGACGTGCAGTATCACCCATGTCCTGAAGCCTATGAGCGGGAGGGTATTGCCAAAGGTGAAGTGCACGTTTTTCGCGATTGGACGGAAGATAAGTTCTATCCGCATACCCAACGGAAGATTTCTGTATATGTGCCTGCTCAAAGTGGGGAGGGCGCGCAGCCCCTGAACTTACTGGTGTTTAGTGATGGCGACGGCTACCTGAGCAGTAAAGGCAGTATCCGCGCGGCGAATGTATTAGACAATCTGATCGCCGATGGGTTGTTGCCAGAGACTCTTGGCGTGTTCGTCAATCCCGGTATACCTGAGGGTGTGACTTTTGTTAAAAATGCTCGGCCCGATCCCAAAGCGAACCAGCAGCGCAGTTTCGAATATGATTCTTGTACCCCAGATTATGTAGAGTTTTTACTTCAACGCGTACTGCCTTTTGTCAGCAAAGAGCTTGGTGTGGTATTGAGTGAACAAGCAGCTGACCGCGCTATTTGTGGTATTTCCAGCGGCGGTATTTGCGCCTTTAATGCGGCTTGGCACAGGCCGGATCAGTTTGGCAAAGTGATAAGCCACTGCGGCTCTTTCACCAATATTCGAGGCGGGCATAATTATCCGTATCTCATTCGCAGCACCCCGCGCAAAGCGCTACAGGTGTTTTTGCAGAGTGGCGAAATGGATGCAGAAATTGTCACCGGCAGCTGGCCGTTGGCGAATCAACAAATGGCCGCTGCGTTAGCTTTTGCGGGTTACCCACACCGCTTTGAATTTGGCACTGGTGGACACAATCTTCGTCATGGCGGAGCGTTATTCGCAGATACATTGAAATGGTTATGGCCTGCTGATTAGCCCCTTGCAGGAGATAAAATGGCGCTTTAGCGGTTTGATTTTGGGTCAGCTAGGGCTTGTGGATAGCGACTCTATAAGGCGTTAGATCCCAGTTTGGGTATCTAACTTGAGCGCGGTCTAAGCTCACCTGAGTCCAAAATGCATCTCCCGGTGGCGCAACGCCAAAACAGGTGAGTTGATCCGGCGTTGCGTAGTCGAAAATGTTTGCCCAAGGCTGGGTGTGATGAAACGGCCAGGCGTGGTAACCAATCCGATCATTACCAGCAGCTTTGAAGCAGGCCATGACCGCGTATCTGTGCCCCTTGCTTGCCGTTAAATTCGTGCCGCGATGATAGACATCAATGCCATATGGAAAAATGCTCCCCGCAGGTGCGGCGCTGGAGCGACACAGTGGTAGGAGTTTTTCTTGCAAATCTGGGTCCGCTGAAAAAGCCGCCTCTGGTCCGGCAACGGCTGCACTGTCTGTTCTGGTGACATAGTGCATGGGGCCATGTGCTTCGCTAACGTCACTGAAATAGCAAAGAATCGTCACGCTGTTTTTGGCAGCGTTTTCACTGGGTACGGTGAGGGTGTGGTTAGCGAAGTCGCAATGTAGCGGTTGATTATAATCAGCCTCGCCAGTGAACTTGGCCCAAGCTTGGCATTGATATAAATGAATGTTCGGAGTTTTCAGTGCTGCCCTTGCGAAGGCCATAAGAGCCGGGTGCACGCCAATAAGATTCAATGCCGGCGAACAATCGAAGGGTATTGCTGCAAAATTTTTGAACTGCTTGGGATGAAAGCTTGGGGGCTTGTCGGGTGAGGTGGCTTTTGCAGGTATCTTGCCGGGCTTATCGCTAGTTATAGTGTTGTCAAACACTCGCGCAAAATCCGCAGCCACAGCTTGCACTTCATTTGGGCTGAAAAAGTCCTCAATAAGTACGCCACCCTCCTTCTCCCAAGTATCTAGGTGTTGGGCGTTAAAAGGCAGGTCTGCTGTTTTAGTTACCATAGTTTAACACTAACTACTTTTCGCCAAAAGATTAAGCCTGAGTTGGGTGCCTATTTTTTTGCGAGCTAAATTTGCTCGCTTTACCTGTTAGCTGGACCTGCTCGCGGAGCGAGCCAATTTGATGGCGGATGTCAATTTTTGATTAACGTTAGACGCTGTGGACGGGCGCTGCCTGGACGCTTTGAGGGTAATGTTGTTGCCCCAGTTTAGCGGCGTAACTTCATTCTATTTGGACTACTTCGACTTCTTCGATGACAGCGACTTCAACAAATCCAGAATTAATTTTCTATCAGGTTTAGTCAATGTCAGGAACATTTTCGAGAATTTTGCTGCCTCAGTATCCACTTTGGGCTTGCGGGCTTTGTAGTCACTCCTAGTCTCTGCGGCCCTAAGGTCACCTGACTTATTCCGTGATAAATCCGCGGTTTCGGCAACGTTTGCATACATTTCTCCTCGACCGAGCGTGAGCCATTCATGGTTAACTTCAAGTATTAAACAGAGGTTTACGAGGTGTTTAGCTTTAGGGCTAGAAATGCCTTGTTCCCAATGACTGCAGGCTGCTCTGGTGACTTTGAGACGCTTGGCGAGTACCTCTTGGGTGAGGCCCGCTTTAGTTCTGGCTTTGGCAATGCGTTTAGATTGGGCTGACATAAGGTAAGGCTAGCCCTGGGGAAAAGCATTGAATATGATATTTTTGGTATACAAAATATGATGGCAAAAGTATCTTAATCTGCCTGATTTTTTGTCACCAAAAAAATTGTCCTACTAAATGGTTTTGCTCTGTCCGAATTTTTCCGTAAAACGAAATGCTTGCCTAACGAGTTGTCATCCTGAAATGGACAGTGGGTATGTCATTACATGAGTGCGCAAAGATATGCTTTTGCCGATGCTGGAGATTTAGTTTGCCGCGCAACAGTTGGTGATTATAGTGCCGTGGGCAATTTGTAAAAGTTGCTAGAAACCCTGCACTATTCCATACAGTGCCGAGCTAGAGTCTTTTTTGGGCGTCTTCTTTTAATTAGGGGGGATTTGTGAGGAACTAATGGGTGCCGAGAAAATTTAACAGGACTGAAGAATGACCAGCTATGTAACCGCACAAATCAATATTCAAGACCGCGAAAAATACGCCCTTTATGAGCAAGGATTTATGGAAATTTTTGCACGTTATGAGGGCAAGATGCTGGCCGTAGATGAAGCGCCTGCAGTGTGGGAGGGGCAGTGGTCCTATACGCGCACGGTGCTCATTGAGTTCCCATCAGCGCAGGCCGCCAAAGCCTGGTACAACAGCCCAGAATATCAACAGTTGGCGACTCATCGTTGGGCGGCGTCAAACGCCAATATCGTTCTGCTAGAGGGTGTTGCAGCACCAATCTAGCGGCTCCAAGCGCAGCGCAAGCGAAAAGTGCTACGAGCATTGTCTGAGGCAAATTACGGCGATCCCTCTGGACCCCAATGTACAGCTAAGAGTTTTTCGATGGGTTGTTTGTGGGAGCCAAAAGAGCGGTTGAACAGATCGCCGTCGGTAAAGTGCTCTAGGGTAAATCCTGCGGGGTCTTTCCAATAGTCAAAAACTTGGCTGCCTAACACGTGCTTGCCTACGCCCCAGCGCTGCTCATAGCCTTGTTGCGCGAGAAAATCGTGGGACTGCATGATGTAATCCCAATGGCAGACCTCGAAGGCCGCGTGATTAAATTCGCTGTGGCCCGCTCCGACCAAAAACAGTGTGTGGTGATCTACATATGCCTCACCACGGTCCAGGCGCATAAATGCGCCCAATGTTTTGTCTTCACTACCGACATAAATTTCGTCACTGGTGATAAAGCCAATGCGCTCTTTGTACCAAGTCTCGCTGGCGCGAAAGTTTGTGACATTCAATACGCAGTGCCCTAGCCGTTTAATGCTGGATGAGGTTTTGGTAAAGCTTACTCTTTGACCTAGCCTGGGGCTGTTCTGCCGATTTTGGGCCTCTTGGCCTTCTTGGTTCTCTTGGTTAAAGGGGGGGCGAGACGGTGGTGGTAATTTGCTTGCTTGTGACACGCCATAAACGATGTCTACTTCATTGCCGTCAGGGTCTATCATTCGCGCCCTGAGACCGCCTCCGGGTAGGTCTATTTCTTCTATTGCGACATTGTCAATTGCGGCAATACGCTCTAATTCTGGTTGTGTCAGGGCTTCAAAGCCCATGCCTTTGAATTTTGCTGGCCCCTTGGCCTGCTCTGCGACGTAAATGTAAGGCGCGCTATCGTAGCCCCTAGCAAAAAGGCAATTGTCTTCCCGTGCGACTTTAAAGCCAAAATCTGTAAGAAATTGCGCTTGCTTGTCTAAGTCTTCGATTTCGAAGCGCACGTAAAGTAGGTCTCTGATTTCAGGCATTGTCTGTCCAAGGGTGCTGAGTAATAAACTTAAAGGTATGCCGGAAACCTGCCCTGCTCAAGGGGAATGTGCTTCTCAAGGCGGCAGCGTTGCCTTTGTGTCGTGTAAGCAAATTGGGCTAAACTTTTTGCACCACAGAGATAAAGCATACGCAAGGATAAGAAAATGCTCACATCGGTCAGCAATAGTGGTGGGGTAAGAACCCTCGCCTTTAATCGCCCAGAAGCCCTCAACGCATTTAACGAGGATATGTTTGATGCAGTTGCTGCTGATGTTTTAGCCGCTGCAGCGGACGAGCGTGTCAAAGTATTGGTAATTACAGGCGCTGGTCGAGCATTTTCTGCGGGCATGGATTTGGCGGCGCAACCCGGTGGACCTGCACCTAAGTATGGGTTTGCCGGCATGTTTGAGGCGATTATTGAATTTCCCAAACCTATCCTACTAGCGGTTAATGGATTAGGTGTTGGTTTTGGCTGCACTATTTGTGGCTTGGCTGACTTGGTTTTTATGGCCGACAGCGCACGACTGCGCTGCCCTTTTACCTCGCTAGGGTTAACCGCGGAAGCTGGCAGTACGGTGACTTTCCCCCAGCTTATGGGCTACCAAAACGCTTTTTGGGGGCTTATGAGTTCTCAGTGGATGGATGCTCAAACTTGTAAAGATTCAGGGTTAGTATTTGCTGTGGCCCCGGCCGACCAGCTTATGAACACCGTCTACGAGCACGCGCAGACTTTGGCCGCGCAGCCGTTGGCCTCTCTTGTCGATACCAAGGCGTTAATGATGGCGCCACGTCGCGATGCTTTGCGCGCAGCGTATAAAATAGAAAGTGTGGCGTTGGCTAACTTGATGGGTGGACCCGCTAATTTGGAGGCGGTTGCCGCATTTAAAGCGCGTAGACAGCCAGACTTTTCAAACTTTTAGCGTTTCATTGATGGGCACATGATAGGCACATGATAGGCACATGATAGGCACATGATAGGCACGTGATGGGTGCAGTGCTGACCAAGGGGGCTTTGGTTGCTCAAACCCTCACGCATAAGGCGCTCTGATTACCAAGTTTGTCGCGCTGCGATACGCCTTGCTGCTTCAAAGGTCTGGGTGCGCAGATGGTCTAAGCGAGCGTTTAAGTTACGAAAGCTCAGTGGGTCGTCTGCTTCAAGAGATTTGCCTATGATCAAATCAGAAAAAGTATCCATCCCACCGTAGCAACCCAAAATTAAGGTCGCCCCAGCGAGTTCGTGGGCATCGACCTTTACCACTGCACGCCGCATCACCATGAGCCAGAATTTTTCATCCGTTTCAACCAGCAGGCCGATGAGCTCTCTGGTGGTATTGCTAAGATCAATAAATTGTTGGTTCAGTGTTGTCATAGTGGTATTCAAGTTTTTGGTAGTCAGGTCACATTTGGGACGCCAGCATCCGCCGTATTGCTCAATGTTACTAGATGGGTCTAAATTTTAGTCAGGTATTTGTTACCAGGCAGGTGATCTACTGCGTTATCTGATGGAATTTTTGCGTAAAAATGACGTATGGTACAAAGGCAAAACTATCTAGGAGGGACTGGTATGAGAGAAAATAAAGCACTGTCCGCTTGGCGTAATGATGAGCAAACCATCGGCTGCTGGCTGAGCCTTGCAAACGCCTATTCAGCGGAAGTTATATCGAAATTAGGTTTCGATTGGGTGTGCATTGATATGCAACATGGCCTTATTGATTACACTGATGTGCGAGATATGTTGCCGGCTATTTCTAACTCAGATGCCACACCTATTGTTAGAGTGCCTTGGAATGAGCCCTACGAAATTATGAAGGTGCTAGATGCCGGTGCCTACGGCGTGATCGTTCCGATGGTGAACAACCGTGAAGAGGCAGAGCTTGCTGTGCGCGCCTGTCGTTATCCACCTCTAGGCAACCGCTCGTTTGGACCTATTCGTGCCGCCCTTTATGCCGGGCGCGGTTATGCCGTTGAAGCCAACGATCAAATAGCGTGTATAGCCATGATTGAAACGGCTGAAGGCATCGCCAATGCAGACGAAATTATGTCTACGCCGGGCCTCAACGGTGTGTACATTGGCCCCGCAGATTTAGCGCTGTCTATGGGTTTACCCGCCATGGGAGACCAACCTCAGCCCGAGCACTTGGAAATGGTTAAATCTTTGTTAGCCAAATGCAAGGCCCACGGTATTGCCGCGGGTATTCATACCGGCGGTATTGAATATACCCAGAAGTATTTGGAGCTAGGGTTCAATTTTGTCACCTTGGGCAGTGAATCTGGTCATATGACGAAAAATGCTGCGAAAGAGTTGGCAGCAGCTCGAGGCATTGCTGAGACAAAACGCGAAGGCACCGGCTATTAGTCGGTTCGGTGCCATTTATTCTGTGTTGATGAGTAACTAGCGGAATGATCGTACTTGTCTTGATACTCGTGGTCGTGGTGTTTGCGCCGAGCTTATGGGTACGCTGGGTGATGAATGCCCACTCTGAAGATTTAGAGGGCATGCCAGGTACGGGCGGTGAGCTGGCTCAGCACCTGATTGATCGGTTTGGTCTAGACTCGGTAAAGGTAGAGACCACAGAAATCGGTGACCACTATGACCCGGTAGACAAGCGCGTGCGGTTAAGCGAGGCCAATTTCTCTGGCCGCTCGCTAACGGCAGTTGCCATTGCCGCTCATGAAGTGGGCCATGCAATGCAAGACCACCAGAATGACCCTCGACTGGTGATAAGGACCAAATTAGTGCCTATCGCCGACAAGGTTGCTCGATTTAGCGCAGGGGCTATTTGGGCGGCACCTATTTTTGCGCTAGTAACCCGTCATCCGGTGCCGTTTTGGGTGCTCGCGGCCTGCGGTCTTGGTGGGCTTTTGATTCGGATGATGGTCCATCTTGTAACTCTGCCGATAGAATGGGACGCAAGTTTTGGTAAGGCGTTACCGGTTTTGCAAGCTGGTTCTTACTTGGGCGCGAAGCAAGAGCAGGTTGTTGCGAAGATTTTACGTGCAGCGGCATTTACCTATGTCGCTGCGGCGTTGGCAGATGTGCTCAACCTAACTCGGTGGGCCGCATTGCTTTTGCGCCGCTAAGAGTGGACAACAGTCCTCAAAAAAACACTTTTTTTTCAAAAAAATGCAGGCGGTCTGTCTAGAGACTACCGCTGGTCCGCATTTTTATTGCGCCAGAATCGTAAAATGGTTTTTATTCACTACTGAGATGTTTGCTTAATCAAATGGTTAGAAAGATGCGGATTGTTAGTTGGAACGTAAATGGACTTCGTGCATGCGCAAAGCGCGGTTTTTTGGATTTTTTAGAATCCTCAAATGCTGATGTTGTTGCGTTACAGGAAGTGCGTGCCTTTCCAGAACAGCTGCCGCCTAATGTTTTGGCGCCGCCAAATTGGCACGTGTGCTTTGCGCCAGCTAAACGCCCCGGTTACAGCGGGGTGGCCATTTACAGTAAAACCAATCCTAGCCGAATTGAAACAAGTCTGGGTGAAGACCGCTTTGATGACGAAGGAAGATTTATCATTGCGCACTATGGCCGGCTGGCTGTGGTTTGTGTCTACTTCCCCAAAGGCAGTGGTAAGGATCGTGATAATTCTCGCGTGCCATATAAAATGGACTTTTATAAGGCAGTGTTCGATCGTATTGAGGTGCTGCGCAAGCGGGGTCCTGTGTATGTGGTGGGTGATTACAACACTGCGCACGAAGAAATAGATTTGGCGCGCCCTAAGACCAATAAAAAGGCCAGTGGGTTTTTACCTCTTGAACGCGACGAACTCACTCGCTGGCAGAGTCATGGTTGGGTAGACACCTTTAGAGCAACTCATGTAGACGAGCCAGATCATTACTCTTGGTGGCGTCAATTTGGCGGTGCCCGAGACGACAACGTGGGTTGGCGCATAGACTATGTATTTGCCTCGCGGTCCGGGATGCGCCGGGTGAAAGAGGCCTTTATTTGGCCTCATGTTTTAGGCTCCGATCACTGTCCAGTAGGTGTAGACTTAATCTAAGTAAGTCGTCATTTAGAACGGCAAAATTGGATAGGAACATACCGATGGCTCAATTATTCCCAAATCACCCCAATCTACGTGGTGGTTTTGCACCCCTTCAAATGGAATGCGACGTTCACGATTTAGTGATCGAAGGCGAAGTACCCAAGCAACTCAATGGCACTTTCTACCGTAACGGCCCAAATGCTCAATACGCACCTAGAGGCACCTATCACATGTTTGGTGGGGATGGCATGGTCCACGCCTTAAGTGTCGAAGACGGGCGCGTAAGCTATCGCAACCGCTGGGTTCGAACTCAGCGCTTTGAGAAAGAGCGTGAGGCTGGGCGCGCACTATTTAATAGCTTCAACCCTATGGACGTAGATGAAAGCGTGCAGGGCATGCAAACGGACGGTGTGGCTAATACCAATATTATTTGGCACGGCGGTAAATTGTTAGTTTTGGAAGAGGCCCATGCGCCCATCGAGCTAGACCCCGTGACATTACAAACTAAGGGTATACATACTTTTGGTGGCAAGCTCCTCGGGCCAATGACCGCCCACCCGAAAATGGATGAAGAAACCGGAGAAATGTTTTTCTTTGGTTATAACGCCGACGGCAAAATCTCAGAGCACATGACCTTTAGCGTTGTGGACGCAAATGGTTTAGTCACTCGTTCAGAGTCATTTGTAGCGCCTTACGCATCTATGGTGCACGATTTTATGGTGACCAAAGAACATATTCTGTTCCCAATCATGCCGCTTACTGGATCACTAGAGCGTGCCTTTGCAGGCGGACCTGTTTATGCCTGGGAGCCAGAGAAGGGTGTGCATATTGGTGTTATGCCCAGAACGGGTTCAGTGAAAGATTTGCGCTGGTTCCGTGGTGCGCCCAGCTACGTATTCCATCCCATGAATACTTATACTCAGGGCAATAAGATCATCAGTGATGTTTGTGAGTATCCAGAAGCGCCATTGTTTCCGTTAGTAGACGGCAGCCGGGGTGATCCAAAGAAGGCTTTGGCAAAAATGGTCCGCTGGACCTTTGACTTAGACAGTGAGAGCGACGTGTTTAAGTCAGAACAATTGCATGACATTGTTTGTGAGTTTCCGCGCTTTGATGAGCGCTTGACCGGTATGAATTATCGCTACGGCTATTTTGCAGGAGACACTCAACCACCGGAAAAAGTAGGTGGCTTTAATGTCATTGGCGCAGTAGACCATAAGACTAACGCGTTGGATTTATATGACGTGGGTGAGGGGTGTGCAACAGGGGAGCCAATTTTTGTGCCAGCCTCTAGTACAGCTGACGAGGGCGAAGGGTTTTTGTTGGCGCATGTTTATGATGCAAATAGAGGCGCCAGTCACTTAGCCATTATGGACGCGCAAAACGTCGCAGCGGGGCCTCTCGCTAAAGCCTATTTAGATCATCGAATACCTTATGGTTTTCATGGTAACTGGCGTAACGGCGATTAGCAGCAGACTTGCAACCAGGCAAGCGGACTGTTGTTCTCTTGTTGGGTCCTGCAAAATATCAGACTATGTTTTTCTAACTTAGACCGCTACTTTTGAGCAATGCGTAAAGCGTCATGCCCGGAACTAGCTTGAGTTCGTTGGCGGCTGCCAATGTTATACGCGAGCGCAGGGTCTGGTCGCCAATGGTCAAAGTGATATCGGTAAACCGTTCTGTCGCTGCGATATTTGTAATAACCCCCTGCAAAATATTGCGAATACTGATGCCGCTGGGTTGCGCTAGCGCTAGGGCCACATCACTGGGTTTTATATTCAGGGTGACCTGGTCGCCAGTCTGTAAATTTCTGTATTGTGATTGGGGGATTTGTACCCTTTGGCCAGCCACATCTAATGTTGTCAGATGGTAGGTGTCATTTTTTTCAATGACAGTGCCAGTCAAAAAAGAAAGGTCGGTGGTCATCAAGTTGTTGAGCTTTGCCTCCACAAAGTTGACGCCTGCATGGGTGGTGCCATGAAAGCGTAGCGCGCCCTGATCTATGACCAGCATGTTCTGGCACAGCTGTGAGACCTCCTCCAATTGGTGACTAACGTATAGTGTGGGTATTGCGAATTCGTTGGCCAGCGCATACAAAAAGGGCAGTATTTCCCGTTTACGGGCCTCATCCAAACCACTCAAGGGTTCGTCCAACAGCAGTAGCTGTGGTTGGGTAAGTAACGTTTGGGCCATGGCCACTCTGCGGCGCTCGCCACCGGATAAGTTGGTGACACTGCGCTCTAACAACATTGCTAAATTAAATATCTCCACTACCGCTTCAAGTGAAATTGGCTTTGTCGGATGGCGCTCCCCTTCTGGTTTTCTGCGTGGTGCTCGTTTTACTGCGAAGTTCAGGTTACCCAGCACATTTAGGTGTGCGAAGAGTCGGTCGTCTTGAAACAACAAACCTATCGGTCTTTGGTAAGTGGGTCTTTGATAAGCCCGTATTTGCTGTGCCGTATCCAGCCATGTAGTGCCCATAAAAGTGATCTGGCCTTGGGCGGGCACTAACCCTGCAATGGCCTTAAGTAAGCTGGTTTTGCCGCTACCACTCGGGCCATAAATGGCGGTTACGCCTGCGCCAATGGTGGTTGCGATATCAAGCTCAAATTCGTTGCGTTGGAAGTTTATGTCTAGCTCTAACATGTCACAGCACCCGCATAGCGGCACGTCGGTTGGTGCTGTAGACGAGCAATAAGACGATAAAGGAGAATGCGACAAGGATGCCTGAAAGCAGATGTGCCTGGGCATAGTTGAGGGTTTCAACTTCCTCGTAAATGGCGATTGAGACAAGTCGTGTCTCGCCAGGAATATTACCTCCGACCATTAATACAACGCCGAATTCGCCAATGGTGTGCGCAAAGGTCAGTACCGAAGCGGTAATGTAGCCCCTTAATGAGAGTGGCAAAATTACATTACAAAAAGCGTCCCACGGTTTTGCGCCTAATGTATACGCCACCTCAATCGGGCCTTTGCCGACCTGGGCAAAAGTATTCATTAAGGGCTGCACCATAAAGGGCAGCGAATAAATTAGGGATGCGACAACCAACCCAGAAAAAGAAAAGGTGAGGGTGTCGCCGGTGATTTGAAACCAAAACTGTCCAATGGGATTGTCTGGGCTGAAGAGCAGCAAAAGATAAAAGCCGATGACTGTGGGCGGCATGACGAGAGGCATTGCCGTTAGGGCCTCAACAGCGGGGCGCAGTTTGTTGGTGCTGTGGGCCAACCACCAAGCAAGTGGGGTGCCTAAAACCAGCAGAATCAGGGTGGTGATGGACGCCAGTTTAAGAGTGAGCCAAATGGCTGTGAGTTCCACAGAGTGTGTCCGATAGGTCGTGTTAAAGCTGCGATGGTGCGTGTAGTTGAAGACGGGGCAGTGGCCTAGGATGTCTCTCCAGTGCCCCTTTTCATGAGTTGCTGTCTGCCTATTAAAGCGGCTTTTTAAACTTCAATGTCATGCGATTGGATTCGCCGATAGCCAGCATTTTTGCTGTGAGTTCAGCGTTGTCCTTAGCACCACGTAAGGAGGGCGGTAGACGCCAAACAATGTCCTCAGCGGCAGGTTGGTCTTTGCTGTTAGCATTTACGTCAGAGCTTGCAACAAACTCAAAGCCAGCTGCTTGCATTTGTGCAATCACAAACCCCTTCTTTAGGTAGCCTCTAGAGCCGTTAGCCCACTCGTCGCTTGCAGTGTCTGGTGCATGGTGTTGCACCACGCCGACAATACCGCCCGGCTTTAACACGTTGTAGCTGTCTGTAATTGCCGTAGTTAAAAATCCGCCTTGGTCTTCGAACCTTGCTAAGTTGTGTAGCGCGCGAATAAATAACACGGCGTCCGCTGTGCCGCTTAAGTCTTCTGGTGTCTTGCCAAATTCAAAAGCCGAGACAGATGCAGCGTTTTCGCCGCGCCATTCTTGAGCGCCTGCTGGCCAGTCAGTTGTCCACGTAGCCAGCTGGGCAATGCGCTCTTCGCTGAAGAAGCCAAATAACGGCCATACGGCTTGTGGGTAGTTTACGCCGACCAATTGGCCGTCTGCGCCAAGGTGGGGCAGCAACAGTTTGCTGTACCAACCGCCGCCCGGTAGGGCCTCTACCACGGTCATGCCCGGCTTTATGCCAAAGAAGTTGAGGGTTTCTTCAGGGTGGCGGTAAACGTATCGCGCCTGTACTGCCTCTGGTTGAGCCGTCAAGATTGCTGACAGTTCATTGGTTGCAGGTGCAGTGGTTTCAGCCATCGGCATGGCCTCTGCTGCGGGTGTTTGGTTTGCCTCAGGTTGGCTACATGCACTAAAAATAAAAGTGATCGCCAGAATAATTGAAAAACGCATATCAGTAGGTTCCTAAGTTTGACCGCGTGCCTATTGGCAAGGATTTGCTGGGCTGCGGCTAGGGTTAAACGGTTTGGTTTTATTCATGCACGAGTGGGATGGTACGCTGGTCAAGCTAAGGTTGAACAGGGTTAATTTTTCTCTCTAAAGCAAATGTTGCGCCACCCGTTTACCGTTAAAGGTTGCCAAATCATGCCGCAGGCTATTGGTCACTTGTACACAAGATACCGGTTGTTGATGACAAGGTCGTGAGTACCCGCCGAAGGTTAGCGGGTTTGTTCCAGCGCTTCGCCGACAACGCTGGCAATAGATTTGATGTCATCTTTGGAGGCAGTGAATGCGGGCCCAAATTGTAGGGTATCGCCGCCCCACCTCACGTACACGCCCATTTCCCAGCAACGTACGCCCACTTCAAAGGGTCGAATGGTTGGATCGTTGTCGCGGGGGCTGAGTTGTATAGCGCCGGCCATGCCGAAATTGCGAATATCAGTAATATGACGTGTGCCGCGCAAGCTATGCAGTGTTTCTTCCAATACCGGTGCAAGGGCTTTGGAGCGCTGGACCATGTTGTCGTTTTCAAACACGTTCAGTGCGGCATTAGCCGCCGCGCAGGCAACAGGGTGCGCAGAGTAGGTATAGCCGTGAGGTAACTCCACCATATGCTCCGGGGTTTCTATGGCCATGAAAGCCTCATAGATAGGCGCAGAACTCAGCACCGCGCCCATAGGTATAACGCCATTAGTTAAACCCTTGGCCACGGTCATAATGTCTGGGACTACGCCAAAGGTGTCAGCGCCAAAGCGTTCGCCTGTGCGCGCAAATCCGGTAATAACTTCGTCGAAGATGAGCAAAATGTTGTGCTCGTCACAAATATTTCTTAGCCGTTGCAGGTAGCCTTTGGGCGGCACGATAACGCCAGCAGATCCAGACATAGGTTCAACAATCACCGCAGCGATATTGGAAGCGTCATGCAGCATGATCAATTGCTGCAGGTGATCGGCCAGTTCTGCGCCCTGTTCAGCTTGGCCTTTGGTGAAAGCAAATTCCGGTTGCAATGTGTGGGGCAGGTGGTCGGCATCACCCAGCTGGCCAAACAGTTTTCGGTTGGCGCCAATACCACCAAGGCTAGTGCCGGCGAAGTTTACGCCGTGATAACCCTTCATTCTGCCAATAAAGCGCGTTTTGCTAGGCTGACCTTTGAGCCGCCAATAAGCCCGCGCTAACTTCAGCGCTGTATCTGCGCACTCGGACCCTGAATTGGTGAAAATGGCGTGGTTGAGGTTGCCAGGCGCCATGTCGGTTAGGCGGTTTGCCAAGGTGGTGGCGCCGGGGTGGGTATATTGAAATGCTGGGGCGTAATCTAATGTAGCCAGTTGCTCGGTGACGGCTTTGGTGATCTCAGGTCGATTATGGCCGTAGCCACAGCACCATAGGCCAGATAACGAATCAAATACGCGTCGCCCATCATCGCTGATAAAGTGACAGTCGTCAGCAGCCACAACAATGCGCGGATCTTTATGGAATTGGCGATTTGCTGTAAATGGCATCCAGTGTGCTTTTGTGGTGGCGCGATTTGAACTGAGATTTTCCGCCTTGTGCTTTTCTGTCATCCCAACTTTTCCGTGTTTTATTGCTTATAGATAGTTAACTTGTGGCCCTGATAAAGGCAGGCCGCGAGGATAATCGTTGCCAGTAAGGTTTGATGCTCTCTGGTAATCCATTGGGTAAAAATCTTTCGGCGAGCATAATTGAATACCCAAGATTAATGTCTGCGGCGCTGAAATCGTCGCCTAAAATGAAGGCTTTATCACCGATGGCATCGCCAACAGCAATAGCGCACTGCTCGCCGCGATTTTGCATCTCTGCAACCACTGCCGGTATACGCTTCTCGCCTGGAAATTCTCTGCTGTGATTCACAATTTCACCTATCGGGCGCGCAAAAGTAGATTCAGCAAACCAGTTCCATTGCTGGTAAATGGCGTGTTCTGGGGTGCCCAACACCGGCTGTAATTGGCCCTCACCGTAACAGTCGATTAGATACTGGACCATTGCGCAGGATTCATACATCAGTAAGTCGTTTGCGGTGTCTACTAGCACGGGTACTTTGCCCAGCGGGCTTATGCTACGCCATTCAGGGGTGGCTCTAAATTCCTGGGTAAACTCAATCATCTCTACTT
>Ga0209251_1000077_pt1 | contig 86965 bp, 99 predicted proteins | sample SaaInlV_100m_DNA_6_FD_184665 | JGI IMG/M metagenome (GOLD analysis project Ga0209251, IMG submission 184665) | Marine microbial communities from expanding oxygen minimum zones in the Saanich Inlet - Saanich Inlet SI073_LV_10m_DNA (SPAdes) (version 2) | ecosystem: Environmental > Aquatic > Marine...
CTTTATGGCTAAAAACAAGGGCGTCCGGATTGTGGTCACTCTCGAGTGCACAGAATGCCGGTCCGCTTCCGCTAGCGAAAAACGTTCACCAGGCGTTTCCCGCTACACGACCGAGAAGAACCGACGGAACACCACCGAGCGGCTGGAGATCATGAAGTTCTGTCCACAACTCAACAAAATGACTCTCCACAAAGAGATCAAGTGAGTCTGCAGACCTTCCAACCTTTCAACCGTTTTTAATTCATGTCGAGCTCCTTTTTCAAGAAGCGTCTTTCTCCGATTAAGCCAGGCGATCCCATCGATTACAAAGATGTGGACCTGCTCAAGAAATTCATTACAGAGAGGGGAAAAATTCTTCCTCGTCGTCTGACTGGCTTGACTGCAAAGCAGCAGCGCGATCTTACAAATGCAGTTAAACGAGCACGGATTGTTGCCCTGCTGCCCTTCGTTAATCCCGAGGGTTGATCCGTTTAGAAACGCAGCAACGTGGTGAAAGCCTCAGTTAAATCCAACGACATCGTTGCTGTTGTTTTAAAGGGTGTCCCCCTGATCGGCCGTCTTCTGTCTCTCAAGGGCAGCAAGGCGGTTGTTTCATTTGGGGGCCAACGCCGGGATCAGGACCTCCCCCTTCGAGAGCTTGTCGCTGTCGATCATGTTTCGGACCAACCTCTTCCAACGCCAGAAGAGGTATCGGAGGTGATGCCCGACAGCAAAACAGCAGCAGAGGCTTGGTGGATTTTGGCTGCTGATGCTGAGTCAATGCAGCAGAACCAAACTCTCACCGAGTTGACGGATCTCCTGAGAGCCAACGTTGATACTCCTGATATCGCAGCCACCTGGTCGTGGTTGCATGGCGATCAACCCTGGTTCCGCTGGCGACGGGATCAATCCATTTCAGTGGTGCCCCTAGACGAGATTCAACGCCAAAGGAAGCTTCAAAAACAACTTCGCCTCGCCGAAGAACACAGTCGGCGACAGATCGCAGTTCTTGCTCCCTCAACTCCACTCACTGCAGAGCAGTTAGAGAAGCTTGATTCTGAGTGGACTGAGCGATTGGATCGCTTGGTCGATCGTGCTCGCGATGATGCATCCAACTTGAAGGACGATCCGGATGTGGCCCTTTGGGCGAAAGAATTTTCACGAACTCTTGATCAGGGCTCCCTTCGGCAGTGGTGCATCCAGCGCGGGCTACTGGATCCGCATCAGCCCCGTGCTCTGCAAAGCAGTGTGTGGTCCAAAACGTTCGCGATTGAGCTTGAGGACGAGGCCCAACAACTGATTTTGTCTGCGGCGCATCCGCAACCCGGAGACGACGACCGTCTTGATCTGTGTCATCTGGCGACTTACACCCTCGACGATGCCGGGACCCGCGAGATTGATGACGGTATTTCCCTCGACGATCAGAACGGTGAAGTTTGGATTTGGGTTCATATCGCTGATCCAGCACGCCTGATCCCCCCTGGTAGCCCCTTAGATCAAGAGGCCCGACGTCGGGCCACCAGCTTGTACCTTGCCGATGGCGTGCTTCCGATGCTTCCCCTCAGCCTTGCCGCAGGCCCCCTAAGTCTTCGTGCCGGGGAACGCACAGCGGCAGTGAGTGTTGCTGTGCGGTTGGACAGTGCTGGAGCGATCGCTGATCGTCGTATTGCGAGAAGTTGGGTGCGGCCTCGCTATGGCCTCACCTATGCGGATGGCGACGAGCTCATCGAATTAGCTCCTCCTGGTGACGAAACACTGGCGGATTTATCCCGGTTGATGCAGCTGCGCAGTCGATGGCGTCGTCAACAAGGGGCTCTGATGTTTGATCGAATGGAAGGACGCTTTCGGCGGCAAGAAGGTGAGTTATCCCTTCAGTTGGTCGAACCCAGCCCTGCTCGTTTGATGGTGAGTGAAGCGATGCTGTTGATGGGAGCAGTTGTTGCCGATTTTGGTTGTCAAAATACGTTGCCTTTGCCATTCCGTAGTCAGCCCCCAGCTGAACTTCCGTCGCAGGCTGAACTCGACCAATTGCCCGAAGGGCCAGCCCGCGATGCTGCGATCAAGCGATGTCTGAGTCGTGGGGTGCAGGGAACCCAACCCATGGCTCACTTCAGCCTTGGACTTGCTGCCTATGTGCAAGCAACCTCTCCGATTCGTCGTTATGCCGACCTGGCCTCCCACCGTCAAATCATTGCTCAGCTTGAGGGAGCTACCCCGTTAAGTGAGCCTGAGGTGGGTGAATTAATCGACGATCTAGACGATCCACTCCGTCAGTCGATTCAAATCAGCCGTGAAGACCAGCGCCATTGGCAACAGGTGTGGTTTGCTCAACATCGAGATCAACGTTGGGATGCCGAGTTTCTTCGTTGGCTACGACCCCAAGACGGCTTAGCGCTTGTCCATCTTGCTGATCTAGCCATGGATGTTGTTGGTCGCGTGGATCAAGCCAATCCGAATCCAGGCGATCGGATGACGCTGACGGTGAAGCTGGCGGATCCAGACCGGGGCGAATTGCAGCTTCAGCTGACTTAATCAATCACCCCAATCAAACGAAGCCAGGGCCCCCAGGGATTTCGAACAACGCGAACACGAATCATCCCTGTGGAGCGATCTTGTTGAAGGAGCCATTGGTTGATGGCAGGCTCCAGCGTGATGAGGGGCCAATGCTCGTCATCTGAGCTGAATTGGAAGCCACCCTCCGCCGTGCTGCTCACTTTGCCCGTGAGGAGCTCTTCTTGGTGATCTGTTGGAGCTGAATTCAGGCCTGGCCGATCGAGATGGAGAGATTGAGATGGAGCCAAGAAACCAAGGGAGTCAATCTGATCTGGTGCTGCTAATCCCTTTTCCTGAGCTGTTGTCCAGTGGGGATGCCATGCCGGCCACTGCATAAGCGGCAACACTGCTGCCGGGGCCGTCGGTTCGTGGATGAGATGGGTTTGAAGCACATTCACTGGCACTTCAATGGGCAGGCAGGAGCGATGGACCGATAACGCTGCTGCTAAACCAGCGGCTTGGCCAAGATTGAGAATTAAGGGCTGCAACCTCGTCGCTCCATTCGCCATATGACTCACGCTGAAGCCTTTATCCGCCATCAAGAGGTTGGGCACCACTTCGCTGACTAATGCGCCGTAAGGAATGCAAAAGGGTGTACCAGTCCAACGTCCCCCCCATCGGCAACTTTTAGGAGCAAGGGGCCAGTCTTCCCCTGGATAGTGATGGTCGTTGGCGTAGGTGCCAACGGCAATACTTGTGCACTCACCGCTGGCGTCCAAAGGAAACGACGCGCGATGGGCGTCGTTCGATAGGGGTAGCAAATCGTTTTCTGTGACAGTGGTCGTCCCGATGAGTCGACGACTTTCTCGCCAATAGGGCATCAGGGCAACACAGGGGTTGACTCCCGGGAAAGCCTTCCCTGGAGTCATCCAACCGTCCGAACATTGTTGAAGGGCAGATAAAAATGACGCGCTATGCGCTTTCATCTCATTGGCCAGTGCCGTTCTCTTCAGAGGATCAGAGCTCACTGCCCTGTGCAGTCCGTGATGCCAATCGTTGCCATGAAGTGGCCAATTGAGCATGACCAAGCCACCGGGTAAGCGGCCGTAGGTGATCGTGCGCTCCAATCCAAAGGAAGCGGTGCTCAATTCAAAAGGGTGTTGAGGCGGAAGGGGGTTGGAAGGAGGGGCAGATTCTTTCAGCTGTCCCATCACAACCCAAGTGGGGGATTGAACAGGTTGGTGTTTGAAGAACGCTTCGTTGTTCAGTCGTTGTTGGGTCGGAGCACTGGGTTCATCCCACTGTTCCTGCGCTTCCCATCCCCAGCGGTAGGGCACGTCCGTTAGGGCAAGTAGGTCCCCGAGATCACTGCCATCAATAAAAATATCTGCCTCAACAGAGAGGCTTTGTTGATCTGTTGTCGCCCCCTGTTGTACGTCGAGACGTCGGATCAGCCCGTCTTGCAGTGAAAGATTTCGCAGTTCACACACACCACACCACTGCAACAACGGCTCGTTATGGACCCAGCGCTGAAGGATGTCCTCGGCCTGTTGGGGGCGGTAGCCAAAACAACTCACCCAGTTTTGATCGAGTCCAGAAGGTTCACGTCGATGGAGCTCCCGCAAGAACGCACCCCACATGCCCGTCTGCCAGCAACTCAACTCGTGACCATCCGGTGCACACACTCCTGCGGCACTCACCATTCCTCCGAGCCATGGCCCGGGCGTTAGCAAAATGGTGGATGCACCGCTGCGTGCCGCTTGCAGAGCAGCGGAAACGCCTCCGGTACCACCGCCCCAAACCAGCACGTCTTTGCGAATCATGGGGGCTGTGTGAATGGGGGTATGGATCACCTTTAAAGAAACAGACCCAAGGGGGGGCCTTGTCGAGAGACATGGTCGTTAAACTCTGGCGTCGCTGCGGTGCAGCGGAGTTTTATTCCCGACGATGTCTTACACCCTTACGACTCCGCTGTACTACGTCAACGACAAGCCGCATCTCGGCAGTGCGTATACAACTCTGGCCTGTGATGCCCTTGCACGCTTTAAGCGACTGACCCAAGGCGACGTGGTGTTCATCACCGGTGTTGATGAACACGGTCAAAAGATTCAACGTACGGCGGAACTAAATAACATCAGCCCAATTGTTCATTGCGACAAGATCAGCGAGCGTTATAAAGACCTGTGGTCACGATGGAACATCAGTCAGGATCGTTTTGTTCGTACTACAAATCCTCGACACCTTCAACTTGTCGAACAGTTTTACGAGCGCGTGAAAGCCTCTGGCGACATCGTGACTGGCCGACAAACGGGGTGGTATTGCGTTGGGTGTGAGGAATACAAAGATGATCCTGATGATTCAGTTGATCCCCAATGCCCAATTCATCAAAAGACCCTTGAATGGCGAGATGAGGAGAACCTCTTTTTCCGCTTATCTCGTTATCAACGAGACATTGAAGAGTTAATTGCAAATGACGACTTCATTGCACCTGCAAGTCGACGCCAGGAAGTTCGTAATTTTGTCGCACGAGGACTTCGAGATTTTTCAATTTCACGGGTCAATGTCTCTTGGGGTTTACCCGTTCCAGGACATTCAGGACATACTTTTTATGTGTGGTTTGATGCACTGCTCGGTTACCTAACTGCACTATTAGATGATGGCGGTTCCGTTGATCTTGAGCGATTAGCCGATTGCGGGTGGCCAGCTTCAGTGCACGTTATCGGCAAAGATATTTTGAGATTTCATGCTGTCTTCTGGCCAGCAATGTTGATATCTGCTGGACTTCCTGTTCCCAAGCGTGTTTTTGGTCATGGTTTTTTAACCCGTGAAGGACAAAAAATGGGTAAGTCGTTGGGAAATGTTCTAGACCCGGAATTGTTATTGGAAAAGTGTGGTGCTGATGCTGTGCGATGGTATTTGCTAAGGGATATTCAGTTTGGTGATGATGGCGATTTTCAACAACAACGTTTTTCCGACTTAGTCAACAATGACTTGGCTAACACCATCGGGAATCTTTTGAATCGCACTTCATCAATGGCACGAAAATGGTTCGATAATTCAGTTCCACCGCACACAATCGATAGTCATAAAAATCATCCCTTAGCGCTTAAAGCGCAAGCCACAGTTGAAATCGTTATGAGTTCTATGCCAGAACTTGGCTTTAAGTCAGCATCTGAAGCCATTTTACAATTAGCCATTGCTGCTAATGGTCACCTCAATGACACTGCTCCTTGGAGTCGGATGAAGCAGCCAGGGGAAGAGCATTCCGTAGCCAATGATCTCTATGTCGTACTTGAGTCGACTCGTATCGTGGGATTACTGCTGGCGCCTTTACTTCCCGATTTAAGTTCTCGCATCTTGGATCAACTTGATTGTTCTTTAGATCCTGAACATTGGATGGATCAGCTTCAATGGGGTGGGTTGACGTCTGGATCTGAGTTGCCGAAACCTGTGCCGGTGATGGCACGTCTCGAATTGGATGAAGATCTTTGATATGAAGCGAACAAAATACTCAAAATTGAGATGGATTGCCACAATCATTTCTAGTAGTTGTTTATTATCGTCCTGCGCTTCAAAGCCTGCATCTCAAAATCAGAATCAGTCTTCAACCCCATTTGTTTTCCGATCGTTAGATCTGAAACAACGCCGACCAGATGGTGTTCGAGACTGGGAGCTTACAAGTCCTGAGGCTCGTTACAACACAGCTGCACGAACAGTTAGGGCAAGGATTCCAAAGGGGATTCTTTATTTTGAAGATAAGCCTTCATTCATGATCAGTGCAGAGCATGCAACCGTGCTCAACGATGGAGAGCTCGTCGTTTTAGAAGGCACTGTCCGCTTGAAACGCTTAGGAGCCGAGCCTCTTCTCATACAAGGAGACCGACTGGTATGGAGGCCAGCTCTTTCAACAATGGTGATCAACCAAAGGCCAGCAGCTCTAAACCGAAATTCAAGAATCATTTCTAATTCACTTATTTTTCAGCAAGAAAGTGGTCAACTTCTCTTTCGCGGTCCGACCAAACTTTCACGATGGGAGAAGAACTACAGTGCGACTCTCGACCCGCAAACGGTAATCACAGCTGGGAATAGTCGTTGGAATTTGAATACTGGGATCATTGCTGCCGTTGGTCCCATTCTTGCTAACCAAGACAATGGTCGTGAGCTAACGGCTGCTTCGATTCAAGGTAATACAAAGAAAAATTTTCTTGATTTAAAAGCTCCAGTTCAATTCAAGCTTGAACAGGATGATGCCATTGTGAATGCAGGTGAAACTCGATGGAACTTTGAACGAGATCAACTTTCATCAAAAGCTCCGGTTTCAGCATCGCTACCCAAGGGAGTTGTAAGTGGTATCGGATTTATTATCGATATACAAAGCAACCTCTTAACCATTTCCAATTCGTGTGAGGTTGCACAACCAGATAAAAATTTGCGTGCAAAAAGATGTACATGGGACTGGGGCAAGGATCTTCTCACTGCTGCTGGCAATGTAAACCTCATAGAATCAAAAACAGGACAATTACGACGCGCAGAAGAAATGGATGGCGCCCTTAATCAAGATGGTTCAATACGATTTTCACCCGCAACAGATCGGGTAAAAACACAGATTAAATTAAATACAGGAAAAACCAATGGTTCTAATCAGGACGATTCTTCTCAAGTGACGTTTTAAGTCTCTCGGTCCAGCCCTCTAACCAACGTTCATCGGATTGGCTGAAACAACGTTTCGACCAACCACCCACAACGACAACACCATTTTTTCCTAGGGGACAGATCACAACTGCTGGAAGATTTTGCAAAACCGAGTCGAATTCGCTTCGTCCTGGGAATAGCTCCGTGTTCACGAGCGAGATGGTTGTTTCCCGTTCCATGACTCGATTGCAAATGTCTGCTGGTTCAAATGCGGCAGCTCGAATCAAGCCGCGACGAAGGATGACGTGTCCTCTCCAGTACACCAGCACTGTTGCCGCTGGTGTAGCGGTCAGCAGCATGTGACTCCCCCACCCCAACTCCTCCCGAAGTTCAGTTGAATTCTGTTCGTCCATGACGAGCCCCTGCTCCCCTTGGAGATCGACCTGGTCCGCTGATCGAGGATTGGCCCTCGTCCACAGCACAGCAACCAACATCAGCCCCACCGCCGCCAAACCGGCCAAAACCTCTGCCCGTTGAAGATCTGGTGTGATCTGATCAGCTGTGGATGCATTCGTCACTGCCAACACCAGGACGAGCAGCCCACTGAACAAAACAACCCGAGCCGGTGTTGGCATCGATGCGGACTGCTGCAGGAACGTGATCATTTTGCTCAAATGTGGTCATTCGTGTTGAGCTCATGAACGGTGCAGAGGCCTTTGCTGCGGTAGCCCTAGCGGCGGTGGCTTGTGATGGAGTGTTGGGCCGAGATGAAGCCCATGCTCTTCGCCTCCAGTTGGAGTACCGATCCCTGTACAGCAGCAGCAGCGAGGCGGCGATGGGTGTGCTCTTCGACCAGCTGTTAAAGGTGCTGAGAGAGCAAGGTGTCACGGGACTTGTCGACGAAGCGTTGCCCGTACTGAGTCGACGTCAACAACAATCCGCGCTGGCCCTCGCCGCACATCTTGTCCATGCCGATAAGAAGGTGACCAGCGAAGAGCAAGATTTTCTCAATCAACTGGTGTCCAAGGTGGACCTTCCAGAAAACGAAGCGAAAATGATTGTTGTGGCTATTGAGGCTTTAAATCGAGACATGCTCGACAGCTAGGGGCAGACTGCAGGGAGTTCCGCTTGAGGTGATGCCGCTGTTCCCCCGCCGTTTTGTTGCCGCGCTTCTGGCAATCAGCCTTTGCTTGTTCGTCTGCGTACCCGCAGGGCTAGCAATTTCGCCTTCCGAACTGGGTGCGTCTCCTCCAGAGGAGCTCATTCTCGACGACGCTGATGTTTTTAGTCGCGCCAGTCGGAATGAGTTGGATTCGAAGCTGAAGGGCTTGGAAGATCAACGCGTCAATGCACGTTTAATTACTTTGCGGCGCCTTGATTACGGTTACAGCTTGAAGAGCTTCGGTGAAGAACTGATGGCATCTTGGTCTGGGAAGAGCGAGATTCCCCTACTCCTGATCCTGATCGAAACACAAAACAAGCGCGCTGCACTTCTCGCCGACTCAGCGTTGCAAAGTCAATTGCCCGAGTCGTTACTCACGAGTACGGCGCGTACAACGATGACTCTTCCCCTTCGTGACGGTGATCGCTACCGACAGTCATCGATCGACGGTATTTCCCGTTTGTCAACTGTTCTTGCCGGTGGAGAAGACCCAGGTCCTCCTGAGGTGGTTGAGCGAGTGGCGCTTCCTACCAACATTCCAACGAAGGCGGAAACCGAAGAAAGTGATGCAACTACTTGGATCATTGTTTTACTTGTGTTGGGCACGATTATTCCGATGGCCACCTGGTGGGTCTTTTCCCGCTAAGTCAGCGCTGTCATGAGTCGCCGAAACTGGGTCAACTTTTTTTCGCGTGGGCAGGGATTCGATCTCACCAACGACCTTGAGCGTGGTTACGAATCTGCGCTGTTGATCCAGAATTTGGAACTCGAGTTCTATGGCGATCGACTGGTCAGATCCGACGTTGAGCTAGGCGTACCAAAGTCGGTTCAGGCCAGCATCCTGAGGCGGTTTCGGGCCGCCTTGTTGATCTGCCGAACCACCCTGGAGTCGGTCGAGCGCAATCGAGGGCAATTTGATCTTCAAGAACTGAGACAGCTGCAGCTGATTGAGGCTGTGGTGAGTCGTTATGGATATCAACTGCCAAGTGGAGGATCTCCTGCAATCAGTCGTGCTCCAGAGGCTTTGCCGAGATCATTGCTCGGATTTTTCGACACTGTTCGCCGTCAACTTGATCCTGCGTCTGAGGAAACAGTCGTTGCAGGTTTTCGCCGACGTCGCAACAGCACTCTGATCTCGTTGCGCATTCTGTTGCTTTTAATTTTGGTGCCGTTGTTGATTCAACAGGTTGCCGGTGCATACATTATTTCCCCTGCTGTTGATCGATTATCTCCAGAGTTCCCATTTTTAAGTTATCCAAAACCAAAGCTTGAAGAACAGGCTGTTGAGAAATTGCGCGTCTATAAGCAAGAACTTGAATTTGACGCTTTACTCAATTCAGATCAACCACTGGAGGCAGAACAGCTGCGTCAAAAACTAGCCGAAAAGGCTATTGAACTCAAGGATGAGGCTGATGGTCTAAGTGTTCAAGCAGTTAAAAATGTTTTTTCTGATTTAAGTGCTCTTATAGCCTTCACGGTTGTTTGTTTTGCTAGTCGAGATGATTTACGCGTGATGCGTGGTTTCTTTGATGAGGCTGTGTATGGGTTAAGTGATTCTGCCAAGGCATTTGCAATTATTTTATTCACCGATATATTCGTCGGCTTTCATAGTCCTGAAGGATGGACTGTTCTGCTTAATGGGATCGCAAAACATTTGGGTTTACCCTCTCAAGAAAACTTTGTGATGTTATTTATCGCCACTTTCCCAGTTATATTGGCAACAATATTTAAGTATTGGATTTTCCGTTATCTCAACCGAGTTTCGCCATCCTCTGTGGCCACACTCAAAGGAATGAATGGTTCTGGTTGATACCCAAGTGCACAAGTCGGAGTTAATCCTTGTCAGTGGTCCATCCCGTGGCGGCAAAAGTCGATGGGCTGAATCTCTTCTGGCAGAAGATCCTTGTGTGATCTACATCGCAACGGGTACGAAACGCGATGATGATCCAGCTTGGGTGGAACGGTTGCGCATTCACCGAGAACGGCGGCCGTCGCACTGGCGTTTGCTCGAACCTGGCCCAGATCTGACTCAGTCGCTCAAAAGCATTGATGCAACGCAATCTGTCTTGGTCGACTCATTGGGTGGATTCGTTGCCGCTCGCCTGGATTTGGACAGTGCGGCTTGGACCGAATATTGCGAAGATCTGATCGTCACCCTGCGTCATCTCACCTTTAAGTGCGTTTTGGTGATCGAAGAAACTGGATGGGGTGTCGTTCCTTCGACCCAAATTGGCGGCTTGTTCCGAGATCGACTGGGTCAATTGGCACAACAGTTGGATCAAATAGCGGATGTGAGTTGGCTTGTCTTGCAGGGGCGAGCTGTTGATCTTCGCTCCATCAGTCACCCCGTTCCATGAGCATCGTGAACCCTGAAGCCCCATTGCGGGTTGCCTTATTTGAACCTCGAATCCCTCCCAATACAGGGAACATCGCCCGAACTTGTGCGGCATTTCAGCTACCCCTATCGCTGATCGAACCACTGGGGTTTCAAATTGACGACCGCAGCGTCCGTCGAGCTGGTCTCGATTATTGGCCCCATGTGCAGTTGTCGACGCATGGCAGCTTCGAGGCCATGAAACAGGTTTTACTCCCGCAAAGCCGGATTATTGGTTGCAGCCGTCGTGGAGGCAGTTGCCTGAGCGACTTCGAATTTCAACACGGAGATGTGTTGCTCTTTGGTCGTGAAGACACTGGCCTTCCTGATGATGTGCGCGAACAGTGCCACACCATTGTCACGATTCCAATGCCAGGGGCAGCGGATTCCAGCGGTCAAGGGGGCGTAAGAAGCCTCAATTTGTCGGTTGCCTGTGCCCTTGTGACCTATGTGGCAGGCCATCAGTTGCAATTGTGGTGATCAGAGGACTGCGCCAACCCCCCTTGCACCGACTGCATCGGCTCGTTAAGTTCAGCCGATCTTCTTAGGTTGTATGCGGGCACTGCTCCTATTGGCAAGTGCAACTACTCCTTTCTTGGCCCTCTCGGTTTGGAGTGGCTTACCTGGGCATGCAGATAACAATGTTTTCAACTTGGCGGAGCTCCCTTCCCTCCCTGTAGAAGTTTCACAACGTCAGACACCTCTATCTGCAACGGAGTTTTCTTCGTCTTCAGACGAGTCAGCATCGTCAGCCCCCTCCCTCTGGTTCCAGCTCACCCGATCGATTTCGCTCACTCAGCTTGCAAAGGCTCTTGATCTACCCCCAGATCAACTAGCTGAGCTGAATGGTCGCTCTACCACCCATCGTTTTTCAACTAAAAGTTGGGCTGTCGTTCCTGCGTCTCTAGGTGATCGAGCTGAATTGATCATTGGTCTTGATAAGAGGTCGCGTCGCGATTCGGCTCCACTTTCATCTCCCCCGCCCGTATCTGAAGTTGCTGCTGTTCAAAAAGGAGATTCCCTGGCTTCGTTTTTGGCCCGCAATGGCGTTTCTCGCGCTGAACTAAAAACCTTTAACCCCGGTTTACAGCTCAACGAATTAACAGTTGGCCGCGAATTGCGAGTAGCCCAAGCTTCACCGGGTCAATCGATGCTTGCTATTCGTCCAACATTGAGTGGTGGTGCTGCTTGGCCCATGCGACCTTCCTTCAACCCTGGACGCACCCCAGCAGAACGCCTGAAATTTGGTCGAGATTATCTATGGCCAACAAAGGGGGTTTTCACCTCCGGCTTTGGCTGGCGTTGGGGGCGCATGCACAAGGGTATTGATATTGCCAACAACACTGGAACGCCGATTTTCGCTGCCCGTGATGGCGTAGTGGCTTTTGCAGGGTGGAGTGGTGCCTATGGCTATTTGGTTGAGATTGCCCATGCGGATGGTGACTCAACCCGCTATGCCCACAACAGCCGCATCTTGGTCAGAAAAGGTCAGATCATTCCCCAGGGTTCCCGGATATCTTTGATGGGGAGTACAGGACGAAGTACAGGTCCCCATCTCCACTTCGAAATACGCCGCGCAGGTGGTGCAGCACTCAATCCTTTGAGCAAACTTCCCGCACGTAAGGCATGAAACGGCGGTAACCGATCGTTCTTGTCGTTAACTAATCACTAAAAAGCCAAATCGATCATTAAAGATCAATTGATTTTGCTTTTCGTTTAAATGTCAGAGGGGAGACTTGAACTCCCGACCTCAGGGTTATGAATCCTGTGCTCTAACCAGCTGAGCTACTCTGACAAATGGCCTTTAGGCCAGTGTGCATCATACATCTCAGGGTTCAACAATCAGCGCATTTGTATCGCATTCAGCCGGTCTCGGAATGATTGAGGACTTTCGGATTGGACCACATCCACCGTTTCACTCACGATTTGGGTTGATATCTTGCGTTGCACTGCACCACGTCGAGTTGTGTTGCTTCTTGAACCAGTACCAGGACGACGTAGGCCTCCTGTTCGCTGGTCTCGCTCGAGGGGCTTTTTCTTCAAATCTCCCCTCAACTGATTGAGAAGCCTGAAATGCCCCGTTGCACTGAATTTGCGGAGAAGGGAGGGGTCCCAACGGGATGTCTGTTCAGTCATTGGCTGAGTGGTGGGCGTGACAAGTACGAAGACGTGATAATTTGATACGTAAGACTGGAAGTCGTTTCGACTACGGGTTAGTCCCTCTCGGCTTCCGGTTAATCCTCACTGTATGACGATCATGACCGATAACGGTTGCCTGCGCGTGGGCCAAAAGGCCCCTGATTTCACTGCTACTGCTGTGGTGGATCAGGAATTCAAGGAGATTTCCTTATCTCAGTACAAAGGGAAGTACGTGGTGTTGTTCTTCTATCCGTTGGACTTCACTTTTGTTTGCCCTACGGAGATCACCGCGTTTAGCGATCGCTATTCAGATTTCTCCAGCAAGAACACTGAAGTTCTTGGCGTCTCCGTAGACAGCCAATTCAGTCATCTGTCGTGGATTCAAACAGCTCGCAACCAGGGCGGCCTTGGCGACATCAACTATCCCTTGGTGTCTGACCTGAAGAAAGAAATTGCGACCGCTTACAACGTTCTTGATGACGCAGAGGGTGTTGCCTTGCGTGGCTTGTTCATCATCGATCCTGATGGTGTAATCATGCATTCCACGATCAACAACCTGCCCGTTGGTCGCAATGTTGATGAGACCCTTCGTGTGTTGCAGGCCTTCCAGTACGTCCAGGCTAATCCTGACGAAGTGTGCCCCGCAAACTGGACTCCTGGTGAAAAAACAATGAAGCCAGACCCAGAAGGTAGCAAAGAATATTTTTCCGCAATTAGCTAATTGATCGTTTTCTCGATTCGTCGAGTCGATCAGTTGAAACCCCTTCGGTTATGCCGTAAGGGGTTTTTTTTATGAGTCGGTCAATCGCCGCCGACAGATTTACATCCATGGCGATACCTCGGCCATCGCTTACGACGATACGAACCAACGATGGAAGACCACCCTTTGTGGCCTTTAGATAAACAGGCTCTACGTAAAGAAGGCTTGTCCCTACTGGTAAAACCAACAAATTACCTTGCACAAGTTCTGAACCACCACCATCCCAAAGACTAAACACCTTGCTCACTTCAGGATCTTGATTGATGAGAGCTTGGATTTGTTCAGGCCCAAGAATTGGTCTGTCTTTTGGAAAATCGATCAACAACAATTCCCCATAATGTTCAGCATCATTCCGTGCTGCTAACCAAGCAGTTAAATTTGGCCTTGCCAGAGGTGTAAGAGGTTGAAGCAACAAAAACTCTGAACTATTATTTCCTTCTATTTGTGCAGTTATATGATACGGTTCAACGGATATCTGTTCTCCTCCATACACCTCTAAGGGCACTTGCCACACATCATCGCCGCTATAAAAAATCCGGGGATCTTCAACATGATATCTCTGTAGTTGACTCACCTGTACTTTGAAAAAATCTTCCGGGACTAATAGATGTGCTTTGAGAATATTTGGCATGCTTTCAATTGATTCGAAAAGCTGTGGAAACAATTTTTGCCACGACTTAATGATCGGATCATCAGGTTCACTCACAAATAGACGCATACTGCCGTTGTATGCATCTACTACCACCTTGACTGAGTTTCGTAAATATCGATCAGAGTCTGTTTTACTAACTGCAGCACTGTACGCATAAGTAGCACTATGTGTATAACCCTCGGCAATCCAGAATTGGTGCTGGATTCTGTTTCCGCTGGTTCCTAATTCAAGATTGTCGCCAGGCACAGAAACCAAATAGGGATCTCCTCGTAGATCTAGGAATGGAGCGATGGCTCGAATGCGTTGCCTCACTTCACGGCGTAAAAGAACCCTTGAATCCTTCTGAATTGCTTTGGTTGTGAGAAGTCTGGGTTCCGCCAAATAAATCGAAGCGCACAACCTTTGTATCAACGAACCAATTGGCACGCCAGCAGATCCCGCGTAGTGAGAATAAACATTGAGATCTCCATCTGGATAATCGAATTCATCCACTTCAGTTGGCACAACTGCATAGGGTGAAGGCAGCATGCCGAAGTAAAGCGCTGCATTTTGTGCAGGTATGGCAGCTTCTACATCTTTACGCTTGATGCCAAGGTCACGATTGCCTTCGATCCGTGTATTCGAACCCAAATCACTGATCACATAGGACGGAAGTCCATCAGTACCTCGTGTATTCACAGGACTGACAGTAAATCCATTCCCGTGGGTGAAAACAAAGTGTCTATTTTGCCAAGTTTTTGAACGTCGAGGTAGTGCTGATTGATCGAGTTCCCGCGCTGAGATAATCACCTGCTGCGATGTATCACTATCTGGAATTAATGGATAACGATCAACAGCAGCATTTGAAAAGCGGTAATAAACCCTTAGCTGTTGAAGCTGGCGGTTCGTTTCCAATAGAGGGCCGCTATCCCAAAGGCGAACATTGCGCAGAGTGCTTGCTCCAGACTCCAAATCTTCTTCAGTGAGATCAACATTGGGTTCAGTTCTCCGCCGTTGGATGCGATCCAACTGAAAACCATGCCGTGTTGAACGAATCGCGGTTTCAAGGTACGGCGCTTGAAGAGCCAATTCTTGTGGTCGCACCACCAGCCAGCGCGTCAGTGGCGTCAGGGTGCTTTCAATGATCACAATTGCGGCCACACACAGGAGGAGCAGACGTTGTAGGTGTCCTATCCCTCTGACGATGCAGCTCACGCCTAACACCAACAGAACAAAGGCGAGCAGGCTTCGGAATGGAAGGGTGAGGTGTTGTTGAAGCCAGCCGGCCCCTGCAACCAAGCCGTGCTGATGCCAAAGCAACTGATGTCGCGATAACCAAACCAGACCTGCCACACCAAGCAAATTTGTGCCGACCCCAATCGACAGCCATCGGTAGGAGCGGTTGCCAAGAGCCGGCATCGACCAATCCGACAGGTGCGGAGAGACCGTTACTCGTCCCCAAACAGCATGGGCTGTGGTGAACGTTCCAGAAAGAACAAGCAGCTCTAGGCCTAACTGGATTGCAGAAAATCGGCCGAGACCAAAACTGAGATCCGTACCAAGCAATGGCTCGCGGAGTCCTTCATCAGGGATCAACCAAGCCAGGCTCCACACTCCCCAGGCCCGAGACACCACCAACACCAGTGCAAACCCCATGGCAACAGCAACCCAGCGCCTCAATTGAGGTCGACACAACGACACTCCCGCTATGGCCAATTGAATTGGGAGCAGAGCCTTCCACTCCGAAGCCATCGAGTGTCCTGTGGATTGCCAGTGACTCAGGCTGAAGGGTTGTTTCCAAGCCAGGATCGCTAGATCACTCAGCACAACGCTGCAAGCAAGAAATGCCAAACCACTCACCATCAACACGAGGCTGAATCGCATCCCATCAATGGGGCGCTTCTGCTGACGCGGTGGATCGTCGATCCGATCAAAGGCTCGAAGCCAAAGCACCGCAAGAACAACTGGTATGGAGCCAGCCCCTGCAAACAGCAGTTGAAGCATCCAGCGTTGAAACAGAACCGACTGCCAGTTGAATTGGGCAAACCAAACCCACTCCACATGCATCCGTGCCACCACAACTAAAACCGGTGGCAACAGAATCCAGAGGAAGCGTTTCATGTCAGTTCAGTTCAGCCAGGCTCCGAAACCGCTCCCCGCTCAATGTTTCCTCTTCGATCAACGCTTCTACGAGCTGATCCATCAACTCACGCTTTGATTCCAACAACGACACCGCATGAGCCAAGGCGTTTTTGGCCAAAGTTCGAATTTGTCCATCGATTGCTTGACCAGTTGTTTCGGCATAACCGGGCCGTTGACTGAACCAATCACGTCCCAAGAACACCTCTGATCCAGCTCCTTCTAGCGCTAGTGGGCCGAGGCTAGAGAAGCCAAACCGAGTGACCATTTCTCGGGAGAGTTGGGCCACCATTTGTAAATCGCCACTGGCACCTTGGGTCACTTCCAACGGGCCGAACACCACCTGTTCTGCAGCTCGGCCGCCAAGGGCCACCACTAAGTCGGCCATGCAAGACGATCGGGTCACTAAACCCGAATCCAATTGTTCTTCATCGGGCATAAATCGGGTGTATCCGCCGGCTCCACCACGCGGGAGAAGGGTCACTTTGTCCACGTCATTGGCAGCCGGAAGAAGCGTTGCCACGAGGGCATGACCGATCTCGTGGTAGGCAATTAATCGCTTTTTGGCGCTGTCTTGCAAGGGACGATTGCTCAATCCCATGGTGATGCGTTCGAGAGCGCCCTCGAGGCAGCTGTCGTCAATTTCAGTGCTGTTGTGCCGGGCGGCGAGAATGGCCGCTTCGTTCAACAAATTGGCTAAGTCGGCACCTGAAAAGCCAGGGGTGCGACTCGCCCATTCCTCCAAATTCACCGCCAGGGCAAGGGGGCGACTTCTGGCATGCACAGCAAGAATGGCCGCGCGTCCCCGTCGATCTGGGAGGCCCACATCGATCCTTCGATCAAATCGACCAGGCCGCGTTAGAGCAGCATCCAGGACATCAGCACGGTTGGTTGCAGCTAAAAGAATGACCCCCGAGTTCTCCTCGAAGCCATCCATCTCCGTTAGGAGTTGGTTCAAGGTTTGTTCCCGTTCATCGTTTCCTCCACCGATTCCGGCTCCCCGTTGACGACCAACGGCGTCGATCTCATCAATAAAAACAATGCATGGAGCCTTCTCTTTGGCCTGACGGAATAAATCGCGAACCCGACTGGCACCGACACCTACGAACATCTCAACAAATTCAGAGGCTGCCATCGAGAAAAACGGAACCCCAGCCTCACCGGCGATGGCTTTGGCCAATAACGTTTTGCCAGTGCCCGGTGGACCGACCAACAACACTCCCCGGGGAATCTTTGCCCCTAGCCGAATAAATGTTTCTGGTTGCTTGAGGAAGGTCACCACTTCCTCTAATTCTTGACGGGCATCATTGATGCCTTCCACGTCTTCGAAACGAACTTGCAGGTCTTCCTGCGGTTTTAACCGTGGTTTGCTGCGACCAAACCCAAGGGCGCGGTTTGCCATTTGGGCTGAACGACGCAGCAATAACGACAAACCGATCACCACAAGCAGCACCACCAACAGGGTGCCGGCGAGATCTTTATTCGCCTGTTCGCGCCGACCATCCACCACCGTTAAGGGTGTATCAGAGCTTTCAGCGGCACGCAGGATGCGGTCGTCATTCGGAAAAATCGGAACGCTCACTTTGCGTCCGTCGTCGTACACAACTCGAACTTCCCGTCGCGCTGGGACGAGATCTAATTGCTTAATTTTTTTGTTGTCGATATCCCTGAGCAGCGTCGAATAGCTGACGCCTTCCTCTTTCTTCCATAATTTTTGGAAGAACGGTTGTGTCACCTGCTGGTTCGCGGGTGAATCCGATGACTGCGTCGAACCTGGAGCCACAACAACACAATGCTGAAATGAGCCTAGCGATTTGACGCAAGGCCTCTTCAAGCGAGAGAATCATTTTTTGACGATCTCCAAGCCGCGATGGCCGTTCCGAAGAAGAAAACATCGAAAGCCAAGCGCAATCAGCGCAGTGCCACTTGGAAAGGGAAAGCTGCGATAGCCGCAAAGCGCGCCATGTCGATCGGTAAGTCGGTTCTGAGCGGCCGTGCTCAAGGATTTGTGTACCCCGTTAGCGATACAGACGAAGCCGAGGCCTAAGAGGCACGATTCAGACGGATTCGAGTCAGATCACGATTCGGATCCACGTCGAAAACAACATCAGCAGGAATGTTTTGGATGGTTCCTGAGGGGATCGCACTCAAAATCATTCTGATGAAGCCATCCAGAGCGCTCCCGTTAAGGGAGCTGCCTCGAGCCATCCGCATGGCATCTTCTTGTTGCCGTTTCCAAAGCTGAGGTGATTGATGGTCAGTGGCACGAAGTTGCCAAAGCTGATCAAGTTGATGCCAGATGGGTTGATAGCGCTGCAGGATCTCCTCAATCTTTTTCCGGTAGGCCATTTCACTCCGGGTGAGAGGTGGATTCAGCCCCTCCTCCTGGATGGTGGGGTCGTATCCCGCTGGGCAGCCCACAAACCAGCCTTCGAGAACAAGGAGATCTGCATCGCAAGCACGCCAACCCGAGCGATCCCCCCGTCCATTCCGCAAGGCCTTGTCAAAACGAGGACATTCGACAGGGAGCCCGTTTCGCCAATCTTCAAGGGTGCGTTGCAGCAGTATCAAGTCGTGACTCCCAGGCAAAGCACGCGGCACACCCCAAGGATTGCCTTGCATCGAACGTTCAAGTTGTTCGGCAGGAAAATAAAAGTCGTCAATTGAGACCACCTGCAGAGATAAACCCAATTTGTGCGCAGCAGCTTCAAGCCAATGACCCAAACTCGACTTCCCGCAACCTGGAAGCGCACTCAAGCCAACTAATTTCTTGCGGCCCTGATACTTACGGGCCAGGCTCAACAGCGGAATTCCAAGGGACCACAGCCAGTCAGAACTGCTGTTTGGATGCCAGGCCTCAAGCTCGAGATTGAGGTGTTGGCTAATCCAGGACTGCCGCCACTGATGAGGATCCTCAATTCCCAGAAAACGGAGCAATTTGCCCTGATCTTCCGCAGAAATGAGCTGACAACCTTCAGGATCCAACCTTGAAGGCCTCCAATACAACGGCGTAAATGAATCCCAATCTGAGGTAATCCAACCAGGGAGATCGTCGACGCATTAAGACGAGCAACTCACAAGCGAGTAAGGCAAAAAATGCACTAAACGTGCGAGCTCCTGTGGCGTTATCGAGGTGCACCGTGAGATTGCTACCGATAAAGAAGCCAGCGAGTAACAACAGAATTCGAGAACTTCGTCTCCACCAAGGTCCGCCAAAACTGGCTTTGAGCTGTTGGCCAACAGTGCGTTGAAGTGCCGCCAAACGAGTGCGCTGCAGCGTGCTCATGGACGTGAGTGAGGCAACAACGACTCCATGTAGTTCAGCGTCACCATTCCATCCAGGCAAGGGGGGCCCTGCTGAAGCAGGGATGGATTGTTTTGGTCTCCAAGGTGGTTCAGAACGGCAGTGGCGAGATCACAACTGTCCGAAAGGTCCCGATCCCAAGGAGACGGGGTCAACACACATGGCAGGCCAGCAGTTGTTGCTGCCTTAAGACCTACAGCTGAATCTTCGATTGCTATCCCACAGCTCGAGTCAACCCCACTGCGCTTGAGTGCCAAACAGTAACCATCTGAACTGGGTTTTCCTCTGGCTACATCGTCAGATGTCACCACGCCATCGAAATCCGGGAGGACTCCTTTGGCTTGATGAAGCAGTGCCTGAACAGATGGCCCTCCACTGGAGGTCACGATCCATTGCTGGACATCGTGATCGTGCAATTCGTTCACAAGACGAACGACGCCTGTTCGCCACCGCACATGGCCTTCACGAACACGGGAAAAATAATGCTCGCGTTTCACATCCCGTAAGCGGTTCAGCTGGTGTTCTGTGAGGCTGATCCCCTGATCCTTCGCATAGATCGATACACGAGGAATGCCTCCCGCAATGGATAGCAGTTCGGAATACAGCTCCTTGTTCCAGTGAAATGGCAGCCCCAAATCACGAAAAGCCTGATTAAAAGCTGGACGATGTCCCTCCATCTCCGTGTCAGCAAGGGTGCCGTCTACATCCCAGAACACAGCTCTTAGAGCAGTCATCGATCGCTAAGCCGAGGGCACAATGCAGCAATCATCCTGCTCAAGGTCACCGCACCGTTGCCAGTAGATCCCCCGAATTGGTGCTGGTCCCTACCAGCAGTGGTCGATCCAGACCCATTGCCAGGGCTTGAACTCCCGCTACCACTTCGTGCCCTATTGCGACGTCGTGGATTTCGTTCAGTCGAAGAAGCCAAACAATTTCTGATCCCAACATCACTGCCGGAGGCAGAACTTCATTTTCCCGATCTAAAAAAAGCAACAAATCGCTTGGTCGAAGCGTGTCAGAACAACGAAACCGTGGCGATCTGCGGCGACTATGACGCCGATGGAATGACCAGTACTGCGTTGCTGTTGCGTGCCCTAGGGCCCTTAGGAGCTGCTCCTAGGGCAGCGATCCCCTCTCGCATGGAAGAGGGCTATGGACTCAATCCGTCCATGGTTGATCGACAGCACCGCGATGGCGTCAAAATTCTCGTCACCGTGGACAACGGAGTTGCCGCGTCTGCTGCACTCCGGCGCGCCGCAGATTTGGGAATGGAAGTGATCGTGACGGACCATCACACCATTCCGGACAAACCGGCGCCGATGACAGCCCTGATCCACCCGGCAACAACACCTGATGGGTCTCCCTATCGAGGCTTGGCAGGCGTGGGGTTGGCCTACGTGTTGGCGCGAGCCGTTGCTGAACAACTGAATCAACCTGAAGCCATCTGTTCAGCCCGAGATCTCTTCTGCGTTGGCACCGTCGCCGATATGGCTCCACTCATCGGTGCCAACCGTGCGTGGTTGCTAGAGGGACTCAATCAACTTCATCGCACTGAATGCTTCGGCTTACAAGCACTTCAACGGCTTGCCGGTTTGGGGGAGCACCCACTCACTGCAGACGACATTGGTTTTCAGCTCGCCCCACGCATAAACGCAGTTGGGCGCTTGGGTGAACCTCGTCTCGTTGTGGAGTTGTTAACCGCCGAAGAACCAACAACAGCCATGGCGTTGGCCCGACGTTGTGATGATTTCAACCGTCAACGACGTGATCTTTGCGATGCCATAGAGGCAGAGGCTGTTGCTTTGGTCGAAGCCGATTCTTCCGATCAGTTGCCCTCATTTCTTCTCTTGGCCCAGAGTCACTGGCACCACGGCGTGATCGGCATTGTTGCTGCTCGTTTGGTGGAGAGGTACCACCGACCAGCTGCCCTGCTTGCCGGCGATGGAGAGGGACTGATGCGCGCCTCGGTGCGATCGCCCCGCGGCTTTGCCGTTGATCAAGCGTTGAATCACTGCGCCACGCTTTTAGAACGATTTGGTGGGCATCCAGCAGCAGGAGGTTTCACTGTCCGAGCCGAGAATGTTCATGCCCTCCATGAACTGCTGTGTGATCAAGCTGATTCGTGGTTAAAACAACAAGGCCAGGGTTTACCCATCCAACCCGACGCGCTGCTCCGGTTGGATGAAGTGAATTGGGATCTCTGGAAATCTCTTCAATCACTGGCCCCCTTTGGAATCGGCCATGAAGTTCCCCTGTTCTGGTCCAGGGATTGCACTGTTGAAGAGAGGCGTGACCTAAAAGGTGGGCACCTGGCACTCAGATTGCGTCAAGCCAAAACCGAGCGCAGGGCGATTGCCTGGCGATGGGATCCCGCTAGCCATGTTCCAGATCAGTGTGATGTGGCTTACCGCATCAGTGTGAATCGCTGGCAGGGCGAGCAAAGGCTCCAGTTGGAACTCAAGGCCATCCGAACGCACAGCGACTCTGTGATGCTCCAACGGGGTCTGAGAAATTATGTGGCGAAGCAGATTTCAAGCTCAACATTCACCCTCACCAACAGTGATGGGCAATCATTGCAAGCTGCAATCGACGACAACCTATCGCTCGTTAGCAATGATGAGCTTGCTAAGGATTCAAGGGTGAGTCAGTTGCTTGAAGAGGCTGTTTTAGGCCTAGGACTTCGTCCTTAACCTCCCCTTGTTCAGAGCGCTCCTCGGCGGTAGAAGAGGATGAAGACAACCGCTGGACCTGCAAGAGCGATGAGGGCGAGGGCGGCGAAGTTGGCGATCAGGTGGAAATCGAAGCCCATGGCGAATGCGTGCGTTCCAACGACAGGTGTAGCACCAGGCTACGGGGCATTCGACCGAAGCCGGACACTCTTTCATTTTGACTGTGATGGCTTGTCACAGCCACACCCATGAACAAGCAATCCCCATCGTGGCGCTGCATCCATCATTGCGGAGCCTGCTGCAGGCTTTGCCCCGAAGAACGAGGTGAAGCACTCGCGGCTCTCAGTGAAGAACAGCGAGCGACTTATCTATCCATGGTTGGAGATGATGGATGGTGCATCCATTACGACAGTGGGGGACAACGCTGCACCATTTATGCCGAGCGTCCTGATTTTTGTCGCGTCAGTGAGTTGGGAACATTGTTTGACGTCCCCCCAGATGAATTGGATTCATTTGCTATTTCCTGTTGCAGACAACAAATTCGCGCCACCTATGGCGGACGGAGTGGCGTAATGCGTAGGTTTGATCGTGCCCAACGAACGGAAGTTGACCGACATGACTGAGCCAGGTGAAATAACTTCTGGACGCCCTGGCTTCGTCGCTGTTTTATTCAGCACCTTCACTACTGTTTTTCTTGCCGAGCTTGGAGACAAAACACAGCTCGCCACGCTTTTGTTGTCGGCTCAGTCCGGTTCGCCTGGCCTTGTTTTTCTTGGAGCAGCGCTGGCGTTGATCTGCTCAAGCCTTGTTGGTGTCTTGGTTGGTCAATGGCTCGCCAAAACTCTGCCCCCAGAACGCCTTGAATTGATGGCCGGCGTGCTCATGGTTTGCCTTGGTCTGTGGCTTGGACTCCAAGCCAGCCGATCACTTCTTGTTATCGGATCCCAGGCTTAAGCCATGGACTTTGCTCTCCTCCTTTCCACATTCGTCACCGTTTTTCTCGCGGAACTGGGTGACAAAACCCAGCTAGCAACGGTCGCGATCAGTGGCACATCCGATCGTCCACTCGCGGTTTTTCTTGGATCGTCTTCCGCTCTTGTTTTGGCGAGTTTGTTGGGAGCGCTTGCTGGTGGTTCTGTCGCCACTGTGATTCCCAGTGACCTACTGCAACTCGTAGCGTCACTTGGCTTTTTAGTGATCGGATCACGTCTTCTTTGGCCGTTACTGCGAGGTCAAGCGAAAGAGTCAGACGAAACCGATCAGTCGAACTCTTAAACTATCTGTCAGGTGGGGTTCTCTGCAGGCTTGACGGATTTGTCAGCCGCTCCATCTTCCCCCCGGTTCTGTTAACCGGTTTCTGCCTCTATATCGATGAAATTCACGGTCGCCGATCTACTCGACCAGTTGTCCTCCAGTGATTCGGTTGAGACAGCTGTCGTTGCCAAAATACTGAAGCTGACGAATCAATCAGATAAGAAATCTTTGGACATAGCGATTGATGCCCTCTCAAAAATGGGTGTTCTGACTCGCCGCGATGGAGATGTTGTTGCACTTTCTCGAAACGATGAATTGATTGATGCCCGACTTCGATGTAGCAGTAAGGGATTTTGTTTTGCGATTCGAGACGATGGCGGCGACGATATTTATATCCGAGATCATCAACTCAACCATGCCTGGAACGGCGATCGAGTTCTTGTAAGGATTACGCGGGAAGGGGGTCGTCGTCGTTCTCCGGAAGGAGGTGTGCAGTGCATTTTGGAGCGTTCCACTACTTCACTTCTTGGACAGGTTGAACGTCGAGACGATCAATTGTTTGCTGTTCCACTCGACGATCGGATGCTCACCACCATCCGACTGCCGGATACAGCGACGGAACATTTGTCGAGTGAAGAGCCCACTGCAGTCGTTGAGGTTCTTGTCGATCGCTATCCAATTGCTCAACATCCGGCCATGGGGCAAGTGGTTCGTCCGCTTCCTCTGAATGGTGGACCAGCCGCAGATCGCGATCTTCTTTTAACCAAAGCAGGACTTCACCAACGTCCCTCGCCACCCCGTGGCTCTGGCAAGGCTCCTGCAGCGAAAGGTCGTGTCGACTTCACAGATCAACCCGCTTTGTTGTTGAGAAGTTGGACTGATTCCAGCGCACCTGGGCTTCCCGCTGTTCATGTGGAAGCTCGTGATGGAGGTTGTCGGCTTTGGTTGCATGCTCCTGCTGTTGCAGAGCGCATCATCGGGAGCAATGCTCTGGACCTCTGGTTGAGAGAACGGATGGAAGCCCTTTGTCTCGGAGAAAATTGGCAACCATTGCTCCAACCTTCGCTCAACGCCATAACCAACTTCGTACCTGGTGAAGAAGCTGAAGCCGTGACCGTTCGCATGGATATATCCCAAGAGGGTGAACTAACTGATTGGGAATTCAGTCTTTCAACTATCAAGCCAGCGGCTTTCATTGGGGTTGCACAACTGAAAGCCCTTGATGAACGCAAACCCAAATCGCGAAGCATTCCGGCAGCGCTTAAAGGGATCAAAGATCATTTAGGTCAACTTGAGACACTGCGCTTTTGTGAAAGTTGCTTGAGGAAGAATGAGCAGGCTCAAGGTTTCGTTCAGTTGGACCTATGTCCACCGCAATTAGAAAGCTTGGCTGATCTGCGTTGGGCAGATCCGATTAGCTTGCGCCATCGCTGGATTGACGCACCAGTTTCTTCAGATCCTCATTCTCTCCTTCAGCCCTTGATTCGCGCTGCAGATCGTGCCTGGCAACTGCATCGTGAAGCACTGAAACTTCCAGGCATCACTACACACACAGGAGATCCAGATCCATCCCCCCTCACTGATGTAGCCAAAAGTGCAATTGCACTTGAATTGCCCTTGGAATTGGATGAGGAAGGGAGCCCTTCTGCGCAGGAGTTAATCGGAGTGTTTAGTGAGTCACCGCATCGAAGGGTGCTCGAACAACAACTCAGCCATGCCTTGCCAGCAATCAATTTTGTGGCTGTTGTACCAACGTTTGCACCCCTTGATGCAGAGCAAACTTTGCCTGAAGATTCCTTAGGGGATCCTGGTCATGCGCCTGTTGAAATCCTCCAAAAAGTCCCTTCAACGCCATGGTGTTGCGCCACGATGAGTTATGCGCATCTGGTGAATCAACAAATCTTGGTGTCATTGCTCCAAGACGGTAAAGATCGACCAACAGTGCGCCAAAAAGAGAGATTGATTCTTGGCCGTCAAGGTTGCGAACAAGATCTCAGCTGGGCTTTATTCACCGGAAGTCAAAACGAAAAACTCAAGTCTTTGGTTAGCGATCGTTTAGTCCAACGGCTGAATGGTCGCCGGCGGCAAGTCTTGGAGCTTGAAAAAGATCTGTTATCCATGGTTCAGGCCCGCGCTGCTCAGCCTTTGGTGGGATTAACGACTGATGGTCGAATCAGTGGAGTTCAAAGCTATGGATTTTTTGTCGAAGTTGGTGAAAGTCGTGTGGAAGGTTTGGTGCACGTCAGCTCACTAAACGATGATTGGTATGAATATCGTTCACGACAAAATCGTCTCGTTGGTCGGAAAAACAAACGCGTCTATCAACTTGGAGATACGGTTCAAGTCCGTGTAATCAAGGTGGATGCTTTACGCAACCAAATTGATCTTGAGGTGGATCCTGTGTTCTTTGACAAACCAACGGATCAAGGAGAAATTCCTCAATCTGCATCGATCCCATTCGACAATCAATAATCCATGCATCCTTATGTTCTCGCTGTTACTGGTGCATCAGCACAACCCTTGGCTGAACGAGCGCTTCAGCTCCTCTTGGCGAATGATCGGAAAGTTCATTTAGTGCTAAGTCGCGGAGCGCATGAAGTATTTCGCGCTGAGCAAGGACTTTCGATCCCAGTCGATCCAGAACAACAAATTCCTTTTTGGAGAGAACGTCTAAAGGTTGAGGATGGCGAGCTCATTTGCCATCGATGGAATGATCAAAGTTCGTCGATCGCCAGTGGAAGTTACCGAACGAAAGCCATGGTGATTGTTCCTTGCAGCATGGGAACTGTTGGACGAATTAATGCTGGCATTGCCACAGATTTGATTGAACGATGTGCCGATGTTCATCTCAAAGAACGGCGTCCCCTTGTGATTGCTCCAAGAGAAACTCCTTGGAATTTGATTCACCTACGCAATCTCACTGCCTTAGCGGAGGCCGGAGCCACGATTGCCCCGCCAACCCCTGCTTGGTACACCCAACCAAAATCGTTGGACGACATGGTGGACTTTCTGGTCGTTCGTTTATTTGATGGCCTAGACGAAGACCTGGCTCCACTTCAGCGCTGGACTGGGCCGATTCAATGAAGCTTCTCCAGCGAGTTCTGCTGATCCCGAGTTTGCTGCCCCTTTTGGTTGTTCTGGTGCTGTCGGCTCTTCACCGTGGTGAACCAACTCGTCTGCATTTATTGGGTTGGTCATCTCCAGAAGCCCCACTTGGCGTTTGGACTGCTCTTGCTGCAACCGGTTCAGCAGCTCTTGCAGCCTCAAGTGCACTGTTTTTGATGCCATCACAGCAGCCGTTGCGACGACGTCTGCATCGGTCTTATGAGCCTCCTGCCCCGTCTAATTGGCAAGAGGATGGCGTTGATCAACAGAATTCCGTTCCCGCTCCGCCCCAACGCGATCTGCGCGATCCAGCTCCAACAGTGGCCGTGAGGTATCGCATCATCAAACGTGGGGCTCCCCACAAGAAATCTCGAGATTCAGCCGATACGGAATCAGTTCAAGCCGTTAGAGGGCCTGTTCCCCGAGCTGTTTCCGCTCCACCTGTCCCAGAGTCCTCAGGGGGTGAAGCGTCTGATTGGGGAGACGATCCAAATCGCGACTGGTAGACAGTCAGTGGATCTGCGTACAGTTACCGAAGTGATTGCGATCCGGTGAGCGAAGCGCCAGCAAACAAACCAGCTGCCAAGCCAAAACCACCGAAACCGGAGGACAAACCTTTTCCGGAGTTCATCGACACGTTGTTTTTGCCTGCGGTGGCAAAACAGCTTTTAGAAAATGGCATCACGGCTGATCGTCTCGAACGCGTTGAAGGTGATCGACCTGTTGTTGGCGGTCGTTGCACGATGGTTGTGGGCGACCTCCCTGGTGGGCGCAGATTTTGGCTTTGTTTTGCAAAGGAAGACATCAACAGTGGCAAGGTGATTGCCTTGGCCGATCCAGGCAGTGATCCCACCTTGTTGGAGAGCTTCCTCATCGACGAGAAGCGGATGTCGCTGCCCTTGCTTGTCTCCCGCCTGTTGCAGCGATTAAACGGGCAGAAATGGTTGGGGAGTAATTAAGCCACAAGTCATGTGCACCCCCTTCATGCGCTGACACGCCTACATTGGAGAGATCGCGTTATTGGAGCCGATGGTCCCTCCCACCGCAGTGGCTAACCAGACGGCTGAAAGTGCCGTTTCAACTAAGGATCCTGTCAAGGACACGATCCTGACGCCACGCTTTTACACCACAGATTTCGAGGCCATGGCGGCCATGGACCTGCGTCCCAACGAAGCGGAATTGGAAGCTATATGTGAAGAATTTCGGAAAGATTACAACCGACACCATTTTGTCCGGAATGAGGAATTTGATGGGGCTGCGGACAAACTTGACCCTGAAACGCGAAAAGTATTTGTTGAATTCCTTGAGCAAAGTTGCACATCTGAGTTCTCTGGTTTCTTGCTCTACAAAGAATTAAGCCGTCGAATCAAAACAACCAATCCACTGCTAGCTGAATGTTTTGGTCACATGGCCCGTGATGAAGCGCGCCATGCAGGATTTTTAAATAAATCGATGAGCGATTTTGGAATGCAGCTCGACCTTGGATTCTTAACCGCAAGCAAGAATTACACCTTCTTTAAACCCAAATTTATCTTTTACGCTACCTATCTATCTGAGAAGATTGGATATTGGCGTTATATCGCTATTTTCCGTCATCTCGAGAAAAACCCGGATAGCAAAATTTTCCCTATCTTTAATTTCTTTGAAAACTGGTGCCAAGACGAAAATCGTCATGGAGATTTCTTCGACGCCCTGATGAAGGCTCAACCCGATACTGTTCGTGGCCCCGTTGCCAAATTGTGGTGCAGATTTTTCTTGTTGGCCGTCTTCGCCACGATGTACGTCAGGGACGTTGCACGAAAGGAGTTTTATGAGTCACTTGGCTTAGACGCAAGGACTTACGACAAAATGGTGATCGAAAAAACGAACGACACATCAGCAAGAGTGTTCCCAGTGGTTCTTGACGTGAATAACAAGAAGTTTTGGATTCGTCTCGAGCGGTTAGTGAATAACAATGCAGCACTGAATGCTGCCGATGCAAGTGATTCACCAGCACCGATCAAATTGATTCGTAAACTCCCCTATTGGGTTGCCAATGGTGCTGAGATGGCAAAGCTCTTCTTGATGCCGGCCATTGATAGTTCCAAATATCAGCCTGCAGTGCGCTGATCTCCACCGTTATTCGGCACCATTACTTCGATCAATTGACTGACGTTTTTTCAAACCACTGGAAGGATCTTCTTGAGACCCTTCTCAACCGCGGTGCTGGAGCTGGAGCTGATCTCGTTGAAGTGTTTCTTGAACGAACAAATCATGTCGGTGTTTTAGCCGAACAGGATCAAATCACCAGTGTGAATCCCTCATTCGCCAAGGGTGCAGGATTACGCGTTTTTCGTGGTGGGAGAGATGGATTTGTCAGCACAAATGATTTAACTCAGGACGGATTAACCCGCGCACTCGATCAAGCCCTTGCCATGCTTGGTCTTGATGTGAACTCCCTCTCCAGCAGTGATGACCGTTTCAATGGTTTGGATTCACTGATCGATCATGGTGTTACCAAAAACGATTGGCTGAGTCGGTGCCCCACTCTTGTGAGTGCCAGTCAGCGACTCTTAGAAGGAACAAGCGAGCTCGAACGAATCGGGCAACATCTTCAGGTTCGACGCGGCAGCTACTCGCGGGATTGGCAAGAGGTCTTGGTCGCTGCTTCAGATGGCACGTTTGCTCGTGACATACGACTTCATCAATCCACGGGCCTGTCAGTATTAGCGGCTGATGGTGATCATCGTTCGAGCGTTGGTCGTCGATACGGCAGCACAGATCGACCCGATGATCTTTTGCAATGGAATGTCGAAACGAGTGCGGCGGAAGTTTGTGAAAGTGCAGGAACAATGCTGCGCGCTGATTATGTCGACGCTGGGCAAATGCCAGTTGTGTTAGCCAATCGTTTTGGAGGTGTAATTTTCCATGAAGCTTGTGGGCACCTACTCGAAACCACCCAAATTGAACGGGGTACAACACCGTTTGCTGATCAAGTTGGATCGCTGATCGCACACCCATCTGTCACAGCTGTCGACGAGGGCCTGAGCGGAGGAGCATTCGGATCGTTATCGATGGATGACGAAGGCATGGAACCTCAACGCACGGTTTTGATCAAGGATGGAATTCTTCAGCGATTCATCAGTGATCGGGCTGGCGAACTTCGCACCGGTCATCAACGAACAGGCAGTGGACGTCGACAAAGCCATGCATTTGCAGCTGCAAGTCGGATGAGAAACACATTTATTGCCGCTGGTCCTCACAAACCAAAAGATCTGCTTGCTTCTGTCGATCGTGGTTTGTATTGCAAGGCGATGGGCGGCGGAAGTGTTGGCCCAACAGGTCAATTTAATTTTTCAGTTGAGGAAGGATATCTCATTGAAAATGGCGAACTCACGAAACCTGTGAAAGGAGCAACTCTTATTGGTGATGCCAAAGAGGTCATGCCGAGAATTTCGATGTGTGCCGATGATCTTGAGTTAGCCGCTGGATTTTGCGGATCTGTAAGCGGAAGTATTTTCGTCACCGTTGGTCAGCCCCACATCAAAGTGGACTCAATTACTGTTGGAGGACGTTGATCATGGCAACAAATAACGGTCTTAATGCCTCTGCTCTACGCGACTCATTGCAAAAATTAGCGACTCGTGAAGGGATCAGTTCTTGGGATCTTGGTGCCGCTTGTAGTGATGACTGTTCTGTCCAAGTTGATCGCGGTGAAGCGAAACAACTCAAGGCATCCCAACGATCTTCCATCACCGTGCGTGTATGGAACAACGATGGCCTTGTCGGCATAACCAGTACGACAGATTTGTCTGATGCGGGTCTTGAGCAGGCATTGATCGGAGCCCATGAGGCAAGCCGCTTCGGAAACCCCGATGACATCCCTCATTTTTCACCCCTCGCGAAAGCACCTCTTCCCGAATTAAATCGTCCTCTTCAAGAGCGACGTGGAATCCTTCCACTTCTCGAGACGCTTCGAGAAGCGGAAGCTGATTTGCTTAGTCGTCATCCGTCGATTCAAACCGTTCCTTACAACGGTTTGGCTGAATCACTGTCTCAGAGTCTTTATCTGAATAGTGATGGAGCTCTGCGCGAGATGGAGCGCACCCAGGCCAGTTTGTACCTCTATGCAAGAGCTGAAGAAGCAGGGCGCAAACCTCGTAGCGGGGGGGCGTTACGTGTTGGATTAGGGAGTGCAGGTTTGGATATCGCTGGCTGTATTGATGAAGCTGTTGATCGGACGGTTAGTCACCTTGCCTACCAGCCCATCGAGACAGGGACCTACAACGTTTGCTTTACGCCGGAGGCATTTCTATCTCTAATAGGTGCCTTCAGCAGCATTTTTAATGCGCGATCGGTTCTCGATGGTGTGAGCTTAAGTAAACGAGAGTCGATTGGAGAAACTCTCGCGGTGCCGTTCTTATCCTTGCATGATGATGGCCTTCATCCAGGTCATATCAGTGCTGCACCATTTGATGGTGAAGGGACGCCAACAAAGAATCTTTGCTTGATTAATCGTGGCATTTTGAAGAGCTTTCTTCACTCTGAAGCGACGGCACGAGCCTTTCATGTTCAACCCACTGGACATGCTGGCCTCGGTGCGAAAGTATCTGTGGGCCCCGATTGGTTTGTTCTAGGTACCAGCGAAGGATGTTCCAGTGGTAATACGCTTGATCAATCGACTGAGAAAGATACGTTTGTGTTGATTGAGGATCTTTCGGCATTGCATGCAGGGGTCAAGGCCACGCAAGGCTCCTTCTCACTCCCATTTGATGGTTGGTTAGTCAAGGGTGGAGAACGCATCTCAGTTGAAGCTGCCACTGTTGCAGGTGACATTCGTACTGTTTTAAATTCAATCCTTCACCTTGAATCGAACTGCGAAGTAACTCATCGAGGGATCTCACCTCATGTTTGGGTCGAAGGATTATCAATCACGGGCGAAGCGTAAGATCAACTTTGACTAACAATGAAGATCCTTTATTGGGGTACACCTGAATATGCCGTTCCAACATTACTTGCACTACATGCCGCGGGGCATGAAATTGTTGGCGTTGTAACCCAGCCAGATCGAAGACGGGGACGTGGAAAACAATTAATGCCTTCAGCAATCAAAGTCTGTGCACAATCTCTCGGACTTGCTGTCTTTACCCCAGAAAGAATCAAGATTGACGTTGGCTGTCAAAAAGAACTTGCCGATCTCAAGGCAGACGTATCAGTTGTTGTGGCATTTGGACAAATCCTTCCGAAATCAGTCCTTGAACAACCACCACTCGGTTGCTGGAATGGCCATGGCTCACTTCTGCCACGTTGGAGAGGTGCCGGTCCAATTCAGTGGGCCTTGTTGGAGGGGGATTCTGAAACAGGAGTAGGAATTATGGCAATGGAAGAAGGATTGGATACAGGACCGGTCCTACTCGAGCAAAGACTTCCAATTTCCCTGGATCAAAACTCTCATGATCTAGGAGAGAAATTAAGCCAGCTCACAGCGACACTCATGGTGGAGGCGGTGGATTTAATACTTAAGGCTGGTGTTGGCACTGAGCCTGAACGTTTAGAACGCTTAAATGTCAGATATCAAGGACAAGAAATGAGTTATGCAAGGATGCTCAAAAAAGAAGATTTTCAAATCAAATGGGGCGATCCAGCTCTCCGTACGCACAGAAGAGTGATGGGTTTATACCCAAGCGCAATGACAGGTTGGCGTAATAAACGGTTAAAAGTTCTTGAGACTGAGCCGTTGATTGAACGGCTCAGTGATGAGATCTCAGAGGAGGCCCGTGCTCTGCTGGGACGTTGGCCAACAGGAGAAGATCATCCTGGCACTGTTTTGGGTTGTATTAATAATGTTGGTATTGTTGTGAGCACAAGTGGTTGTCCAATTCTGATTCGAGAGGCACAGCTGGAAGGCAAAGGACGATGCCGAGCGCAAGGATTAGTACAACAGTTGGCAGCATCAGTCGGTGATCGATTCCAGTCGATCTGACTCTTTAGTTTTTAGGTTTCTGTATAGAGAGTCTTGGCCTGATTCCATACATAGTCAAGATCCTTATTTGGGAGAATAAGAAACTCTGGATTGGTCTTACTTAGCCATTCCCGTATTCCAAGATGGGATGAGTTGGCAAAAAAATGATCGGGAGAAGCCAAAACTCTAAATTTTAAAAACTCAAGGAGCTTGGCCCGCAATCGAGCGCCATCAATTAATTGCAGACATCCCTCGCTTGCTTTGACTTGAAGAGGACTCCCCTCACCCAAATTTGTCATGCGTGGTGCAAGGATTTCCAAGACAGAGGATGACTGCCAGTGTCTAGCTTTCGTTTCAGGATGTGGATAGTAAATCAATCCTGTAATATTATGATTATCAATAGTGCGTAGTTTAATATTCCAAAACGAAAACGTTTCCGGAGGATGCAGATCGGTCCAATACATATTCTCAAAGGTAATATCTGGATTCCTTAAAATAATTTCTAGCGGCTTAAAACTGAGATTGATTGTGCCCTGCCAATAGCAAGAAAGATCTAATCCAAGAGCTTTGAAGAATGGTGTTTGAATTGAAATCGAGCCTTTCGGATATGGGGATTCAGAATTCGCTCCAGACGCCACACCGTGGCCGTGTTGAAGTACACCCTCGATCCATCCTGGCATCACTTCAACCGTGCCTCGAAATGGCTGCATTGATCACAGGGACCATCGGGCCAAACAACACAACGCAATAGAGGACTTAGCGCATTGAAACGACATGCCGGATCACCAATTACCCAGCCATGACGCCATGCTATGGCATCCAAAGGACGTGATTGAGGCTTAACAACTAGCGCAATAGAGGAAAGTTGATACGTCCCTCCTTTTAGAGAATATCGATGCTGCCGCTGCATGATCAAGTAAGACGATCCATCCAACTCAAGCCATGAACCTGGATGGGGAGGCTCATCCAACTGAATGCGGTTAACCAGGATTCCGCTTCCTGCGTCTCTGAGCTCAACCAGCATGGGGTGGATCGATCATCGTTTCAGTTTTTTTAATGGATAAACCCCAGCTAAAGAATACTAAGACAACAATTAATGTCAACCAGTCTGGTTGATTGAGGAAAGGAAGAACAACATGTAAAATAAGTCTTAAGGCAACAAAAGCAACAGCAAGAAAGCCAGCAGTCTCTAACCTTGGGTATTCATCAAGCCATCTTATAAATAGACCTGAGGTAAAGCGTAGAGCTACAATTCCAATGATGGCTCCGGTTACAATCAAAATTACCTGGTCGCTTATGGCCACAGCTGCAGCGACACTGTCGATCGAAAAAGCTAGATCAGTAAAGGCTAGTAAAACGACAGTTTTAACAAGACCTCGTGGCATTTTTTTTATATCTTGATCATCCGAATCAATCTCAGCTTCCTTGTGATTACGTTGCCAAAAGTGGTCAAAAACAAGCCACATCAAATAAACTGCAGCAACAAGTTGAACCCAAGGATGTTGTAATACCCATTGTGCAACAACAATGAGACCAATTCTTAAGACCAGTGCCAAAGTTATGCCAATATTGAGCGATAAGCGCTCTCGCTCTGGGGCATTTCCACTTCGAGCGATCGCAGCCAAAGCCACAGCATTGTCGGCGGAAAGCACAACCTCTAATAAAACCAACACTGGCAATAGAGAAAGCACCTCCCGCCATTGGTCAGCCCCCTCATAAAAGTCCGATAGGGAAGGAAGCGCTGTGATGTCCATCCCGCCAGCCTAGAAAGAGCTTGCGATGATCCATGGGGATGAATATCCGGGTTGAACTGTGTCACGTCGACACCCTGCGTTGCGTTGTCCGCGTTGAAGCGTGGAACGATTCACAGTTGATTGGATCATCACTTGGAGAAGCCGCAACGGCTGAAGAAGCAGAGGATCGTGCATGGCAACGGCTCAGTCACCGTCTCGAGATCCAGAAGCCTGAGCCACAGGAGCACGAACCAACAGCAAAGGCTTCAGCAGCGACATCTCGAACTTCCACTCCAGAGCTGATACGAAAGGAATCTCCAAATCCTCAGCACTCCAGTCCAGCGCCACTCCCCGAGCAACCCACAAAAGCGTTGACCTCTCCATCGGGTGCAGGTTCTGTTGTTCAACAGGTCGAGGGAGACGTACGGACGTTGACCGAGACACCTTCTGAATCACCCACCGATCCAGACGACTGGAGTGAAGAACTGACTGCCATTGACTTTGAGTTAAAGCGCATTGGCTGGAGCAGAGAGCAGGAACGTCAATATCTCGAACGCGCCTTTGGGCACGGCAGTCGTCATCGTTTAACCCGATATGCCGACCTAGTGGCGTTCCTTCGACAACTACGACAGATCCAACCGGGTGACACCCCCGATCAATCAGCGGTTCCGATCCGTCGAAGTGATTTGATTACGCAAGGGGATCAAATGTTGTCGAATCTTGGCTGGACAGGCGAACAGGCGAGATCTTTCCTTCAGCAAAATCTAAATTCGACAAGTCGACAACAGTTAAGCGACGAGCAGTTATTACAATTCAATATGCTTCTTGAAGAACAAACACTCAAGAAATAATGATGAATATTCCGTCATATATCTAAATATGTACTGAATTCTTGGACCGTAGCAAGATGTGAACTGAATTCTTGGGGCATTCAAGACCAATGCACTACAGCTCCAATATTTTGCATTACTTGCATAAAGGTCATTGCGAACAGTGTCGTGACGGATAGTCAACGAAATTATCCTTACCGAAGTGAGCGATCTTCGGCATAAGTGGCTCAGCATCTACGTTTAACTGTAGATTCTGGGCCCTTTCTTTATTTTTAGCGAAAGAAGAAGTTACCAATTGCTCAATGTTGCTTAATTCATCAATTGCACTAGCTTATTATTGCTGAATAATAATTTCGCACTTATGCTTTTGTTGATTTACTCCAATCATTTCTTATTTTAGCAAAGCTATTTTATCAACACTTGAACCGATGCATTGAACTAAAAATCGCTGCATCCCATCTTGGTTGGTATCAGGTACGAGCTTCAGAAGATAGCCATTGACCCAAGCGGTTTCTTCATTATTTTCTTCATGCCCCCGATCGTGGAAGTTCTCTTTTTGATTCATGATATAGAGCAATATTTGTAAAGCATGTTTTTTGGACAAGCTTTCTGGATCAATAGTGGGAAGGTATTCCCGGACATCCATGAATAATATTTGGCCTGAGTAATCAAAATCATTTTCCATTGATGCACCTTTGTTGAATTTCTTTAAATGCCAAGAATAGAAGTAAAGACTAAATGCTTCAATCCTCTTGATAATCCTAACATCCTAACACTTGTTCTACTTCTCCATGGCATCCATGATTCATCTTTATTTCTCAGTCATGAGGAAGCACAGTGGTTTTCAGATGCAGCTAGAGATTGCAATTTAGTGAAATTAAAATTTAAATTGATGGCTTCCTAAAGCAATATCTCAAATTAATTTTTTTCATTTATGGGTTAGAAGCGCAAGAATGAACTGAACGATCAGATGTGCCTAATGCTTTACATGCTCGTTCGATATTGTCCAACTAAATTTTTTACCTCGAGTTGCCTGCCTAGGTGATTTGCCTTGAACGCCTCAACGGTGGTTGAGGATTCGGGTCGAATAGCAGTGGGATTGAGGATGCAACCAGCACACTCCCCACAGCGAGAAGTACCAAAAGCGGAATCGCCTTCACAACAGGCTGTTTCTCTAATGGTGTTCGACAGCTTGCACAGATCGGAATCGCCCCTTTCGGAGGGTGCAAAACGAGAGCTGAACCGCAGCAGCAGGAAGGGCAGCGGTATCGAGGCATTCACTCAACAAAATCGTTAAACATGATCTTAAATGAATTCTTCAAGTTCAGCAGACGTTCAACTCCTCCAAACGCCCAAAGAATTGATAGAGAAAAACAAGAATATTTAAGATATTACAATTTCAAACCTAAAATTCTAAACCAGTAAATAGCTCTCTATGAACAGCAAAAGTATGATACAGCGCTGTACCTGAAACAGGAGAAATCTCTTCACCATCGCAATTATAGACGATACTACAAACCAGATTTCCATCCCAGGCTATTGCATCTGTACTTCGAGATTTCGACCATGAGCGTATGTTTAAAAAATACTCAGGAATCTTTTCTCCGATCTTCTCGCATGCAGTTGCTAACAGCCATAGTGCTGGTGGTTTAGAGGGAAGTGAAAGGTCTTTCCTCATTTTAAGTTCATCAAAAACCCCCGTATATCGAATATAATCTATGATTGATTCTTCCTCATTCGTTAGCAATGCTTCTGCCAACGCCATATTAAATCTGGACACTTCTATCAAAGGCCTTTTGAGCGGTGATAAGTTAGTCATTCTATATTTGACGAGTCGAACAATAAATTCTAACAATCCATGCTCACGTCCTAAATGACGAGTTTCAGAATTAGAAGTTTTCTGATAATCGTGATACGTGTTTTACTCAAATTCACCAAGCATTGAAGTCGCTGTCGGTCCCTGCCATGCCGCATGGCGCGATGTGCATTGCTTGCAGACACTGAAATCCGCCGATACGTCTTTGTGCCTGAGTTAACCGTTGTGGGGCTAGGTTCTTTGTGTGCACGTATTAGTGTAGATATCAACACGCAATTAACACTATAATTCTCAAATTGCGTTGACATTCCCCATTGTCAACAGTCAAAGCTCGCCCGTTGCGAAGATCAATCAACTTCGTTGTGAGCCCATGCCTCTTCGTTCCCTGGTGCGTCAGCTGAGGGAAGGGGCGCTAACGGGCGAATTGTTAGAGCGCAGCCGACGATCAGAACGGCTCTTGATGCGGGGTGCAGGTCGTAATTGCCGCGCACTCATCGCCAGCGCTATGGCGCAACGGGATGGATCTCCCTTGCTTGTAGTGGTTCCAACTCTGGAAGAAGCCGGGCGTTGGACAGCTCTGCTCGAGCTAATGGGCTGGTCACTCGCCAGTCTTTACCCAACAAGTGAAGGGTCTCCCTATGAGCCATTTGACCCCACTAGTGAAATTATCTGGGGCCAGTTACAGGTTCTCAGCGACCTCCTGAATGACCCTGAATCCAGTGGACGCGCCATTGTTGCGACTGAACGTTGCCTGCAACCTCACCTACCACCACCGGACGCTTTAAAGGCGACCTGTCGTGTATTGACTCGCGGCGATGAGGTTGAGCTGGAGTCACTTGCTGAAACACTTGCGAAACTCGGATATGAGCGCGTATCGACGATTGATCAGGAGGGTACTTGGAGTCGTCGGGGGGACATTGTTGATATTTTTTCAGTCAGTAGTGAGTTGCCAGTTCGTCTTGAATTTTTTGGAGAAGAGCTTGTCAAGCTACGTGAGTTCGATCCATCAACGCAACGATCCCTAGATCCAATTGACCAACTAAGGCTTACACCTACTGGCTTTAATCCACTCATTGCTGACCAACTTCGCGCCACAATGCCAGATGGTCTGTCTTCCTTACTTGGAGAGCAAGCCACCGATGAACTCTTAGAGGGTGGCACCCCTGAGGGGATGCGTCGCTTGATGGGATTGGCCTGGAATGAGCCCGCTTCCCTGTTGGATTATCTCCCCGATGTCACCACCGTTGTGATCGACGAACGGCGCCAGGGTCTTGCCCATGGGCAGCTTTGGTTGGATCACGCGATTGAGCACCATAAAGAAATGGCCATCGAGGTTGGTCTATCTGAGCAGGATCGTGATTTGCTTTGGCCCGGAGTTCTTCATCGCGACGTTGTTGCTGCCTATGGCTTAGCAGAAGTGTTTGATGGGTTCGATCTTGCAGAACTTCTCGAGGAGGACAACCACCCAAACTCCTTCGATTTCGCCAGTCGACCCGTTCCTGCTTACCCAAATCAATTCGGCAAACTCGGTGAATTAATCAAGGGGTTTCAGAGAGATCGCATGTCTGTCTGGCTGATTTCGGCTCAGCCAAGTCGTGCCGTCGCCCTTCTTGAAGAACATGACTGCATCAGTCGATTTATTCCCAACGCAGGTGATCTTCCTGCCATTGAACGACTCATCGAACAAAACACTCCAGTTGCCCTCAAAGCGAAAGGCAACGCAGAACTTGAAGGAGTGCTCTTGCCCGCTTGGCGCGTCGCCCTGGTTACAGATCGAGAGTTTTTTGGCCAGCAAACTCTTACTTCCACGGGGTATGTCCGACGTCGACGCAAAGCCGCAAGTCGCACGGTCGATCCCAACAAGATGCGACCAGGTGATTTTGTTGTTCATCGCAACCATGGAATTGGTCGCTTCAAAGCCATGGACAAACTCGCTCTTTCCGGTGATGTCCGCGACTATCTGGTCGTTCAATACGCCGATGGAATTCTCCGAGTTGCGGCAGATCAATTAGGCAGCCTGGGTCGTTACCGGGCGACGAGTGAATCACCGCCTCAACTCAGTCGCATGGGTGGAGCAGCTTGGACGAAGGCCAAAGACCGGGCCAAGAAGGCCGTTCGAAAGGTGGCTCTTGATCTTGTGAAGCTCTATGCCGAACGCCAACAGTCGAATGGATTTGCATTTCCACCTGATGGCCCCTGGCAGACCGAACTGGAGGAGTCATTTCCCTACGAGCCAACCCCAGACCAGTTGAAATCCACCACGGACGTCAAGCGCGATATGGAGAGGGCCGAACCCATGGATCGTCTGGTGTGTGGAGATGTCGGCTTCGGCAAAACTGAAGTGGCGATTCGAGCCATTTTTAAAGCCATTACCGCCGGAAAGCAGGTGGCCATGTTGGCGCCCACAACAGTTTTGGCCCAACAACATTGGCGGACCCTTTCCGAACGATTTGCCCCCTATCCGATCAAAGTGGCACTCCTGAATCGCTTTCGTACAACGACGGAACGTAAAAGCATTCTTGAGGGGTTAAAACAGGGAACCATTGATGCGGTAGTTGGCACTCACCAACTTTTAAGTAAAGGTACAAGCTTTCAACAGCTCGGACTCCTAGTTGTTGACGAAGAACAGCGTTTTGGAGTTAATCAGAAAGAAAAAATCAAAGTTCTCCGTAAGGATGTTGATGTTTTAACTCTCTCAGCAACACCCATTCCCCGCACCCTTTATATGAGTTTGTCGGGTGTTCGGGAGATGAGCTTAATCACAACACCTCCCCCTCTTCGTCGACCGATTAAAACGCATTTAGCCTCCCTCGACCCAGAGGCGGTGCGAAGTGCAATCCGTCAGGAATTGGATCGTGGTGGACAAGTATTTTATGTGGTTCCACGGGTGGAAGGGATTGAAGATGTTGCTAATGGCCTTAGAACCATGCTTCCTGGACTCAAACTTCTTGTTGCCCATGGTCAAATGGCCGAAGGAGAGTTGGAAAGTGCCATGGTGGCCTTCAACGCTGGTGAAGCAGATGTGATGCTTTGCACCACAATTGTTGAAAGTGGTCTTGATATACCGCGTGTTAATACGATTTTGATTGAAGATGCGCATCGATTTGGATTAGCGCAGCTGTATCAACTTCGTGGTCGCGTAGGTCGCAGTGGTATTCAGGCTCATGCATGGCTATTTTATCCAGGAAATGCGTCACTTAGTGATAACGCAAGGCAACGACTGCGTGCTATTCAGGAATTTGCACAACTTGGTAGTGGTTATCAACTAGCGATGCGAGATATGGAGATTCGCGGTGTCGGCAATCTTCTAGGTGTTGAACAAAGTGGTCAGATGGAAACGATCGGATTTGACCTCTACATGGAGATGTTGCAAGAGTCCCTAGCCGAGATCCAGGGTCAAGACATCCCATCGGTTGACGACACCCAGGTTGATTTGCCAGTCACCGCTTTTGTACCTGCCGACTGGATTACTGATCCCGATGAAAAAATAGCGGCCTACAGGGCAGCAGCCGACTGCACATCCTCCGAAGCGCTGGTGGAGTTGGCGGCCGGCTGGGCCGATCGTTTTGGAGCCATTCCCGCGGCTGTTCAGTCGCTGTTGCAACTTATGGAACTGAAGATGCTGGCGAAGCGGTGTGGTTTCTCCAGGATCAAGCCGGAGAAACCCAACATCGTGCTGGAAACCCCAATGGAAGAGCCAGCCTTCCGGCTTCTGCGGCAAGGACTCCCTCAGCATCTCCACGGGCGCTTTGTGTACCAACCCGGCAGTGGTCTTCAGCACAAAGCATTGGCGCGTGGCCTTGGGGTGTTGCCGATGGAGAAACAATTGGAGCAACTGATGGATTGGCTGAAGCTGATGGCAGCACAAATCCCTGACACAGACGGGCTTACGGCCGACCAGCGGGACCGCCAAAAAGCTGAGAAAAACGATTCCGTCATCAGGGTGTAGGGCGATGGCCCATCGCGTTTCTGAGAAAAACTTCACAGACCCGCAATTCTTCGTTACATTGGCGTCAGGTTCAGGTTTTCCATGGGCGAATTCATTGAAATCGGGGTCAATGGGGCGTCAATGCAGGTTGTTAGCGGTGTGTTCTGCGCAGCAGCCTTAGGCATTTATGCCTTGATGCAACCCGACGCATCCGACGACGATGATTCCAACGGCGGTGGCGGCGGTGGATTAATGCAGCCAATTTCGTAATTTTTTAGTATCGAAGATATCTTCTTCATTTCATATGATATTTCAAAATTGCGATTAGTTTTTAATTTATTTTTTTAATCAGTTCGTTTTTTGCGTCAATATATTGAGAGTCTTGACTTGTACCTAACTTTTCAATCGTAAAACCTTTTAACTGCTTTTCACTCATCTCAGACTTGATATCTGGTTCGATACCGTTTTTGTGAATATCCGTTCCCTTCGGAGTGAGATATTTAGCGATTGTCACCGTCAAACCAGAGCCGTCAGATAATCCACGCACAGCCTGTACTAACCCTTTGCCAAACGTTTTCTGACCAACCAATTGAGCTCGACCATTGTCTTGCAATGAGCCAGACAGGATTTCACTAGCACTGGCTGAGCCTTGATCAATTAAAACAACCAAGGGCTTATCTGTGATGGCACTACCTGTAGCGCGTCGGACATCACGAATACCTTCTCTCGTTCGTGTACTCACAATGATTCCTTCGTTCAACCATTGGCGAGCTATATCAATACTTGCTTCTAATAATCCTCCGGGATTGCCCCGCAAATCCAGTACGTAACCATCAACATCTTGCGCCTCAAGCGCCTTTGCTGCTTCGCGCATTTCCTTTGCTGCATTTGCATTAAATTGCTTGAGGCGAATATATCCAACTTTATGTTGATCTCGCGTAGTATTTATCTTGTAGGAAACAGCATTAATCTCTATTCTGGCACGCGTCAAAGGAACATCTATTAGTTCATCAGCACGGCGAAGACCTAAAATTACTGCTGACCCTTCCGGCCCACGAATTAACTTAACAGCATCCTCAGTGTTCATCCCTTCTGTGGACTTGCCATCGATAGAAACAATCACATCCTTAGAAAGAACCCCTGCTCGTGATGCAGGAGTTCCTTCAATTGGAGATACAACAACTAATTCTTTAGTTGCTTTGTCAAGACTCAATTGAATGCCTACTCCCATCAATTCACCGGACGTATCAATTCGCATTTCCTTGAATTGTTTTGGATCAAGGAAACGGGTATATGGATCATTCAAGCTTGCAAGCATTCCACGAATTGCTTCGTAGGACTCAGCGCTTCCGGCGAAAGATTTTTTTAGGAGATCGCGACGTAATTGTCGCCATGACGATTCATCGTAGTCACCACTTGAATCAAGGTAATCCCGATAGACGATCTGCCAAACCTGATCGATCACCTCTTTAGGGCTATCGCTAATCGATCCACCGCTAGCACTCGGAAGGGTGAACCCTGGCGCGCCCAGAGTGATAGCAGTGGTGACGCCACCTAAACCGAGAATTAGCAGTAGAGGTGTTGTGCGAAGAAACGATCGCCACTTCACTGACTTAGCCATATCCGTCTTGTCTTCAGTCTGTGCGTTCAGATTACCGAGTTTCATCAGGATCGACCCAGAGACCATCCTCCTGAATCAATTGGATCAGGGCTTGAACACCTTCTTTTTCTGGAACTTTACGAATTTCTTCTCGACCTCGGTACAAAGCAATGATTCCAGGTCCCTTACCCACATAGCCATAGTCGGCATCGGCCATCTCGCCTGGACCATTCACAATGCATCCCATCACTGCAATGTCGAGACCTTTTAGATGAGATGTAGCGTTGCGAACTTTATGGAGGACATCCTCCAGGTTGAACAACGTGCGGCCACAACTCGGACAGGCAATATATTCAACCATTGTCTTTCGTAAGCCGAGAGACTGAAGAATTGAATAACAAACAGGGATCTCTTTTTCGGGCGCTTCAGTAAGTGAAACTCGGATGGTATCACCCAAACCCTCTGCTAAGAGTGTGGCAATTCCGGCCGTACTTTTAATCCGTCCATAATCGCCATCCCCAGCCTCAGTTACCCCAAGGTGAAGCGGATAATTGAATCCTTCTTGATCCATGGTATCGGCCATTAATCGATAGGCCGAAAGCATCACTGGTGCCCGTGAAGCTTTCATCGATATCACGATGTTATGAAAATCTAGGTCGTCGCAAATGCGAACGAATTCCATCGCCGACTCCACCATTCCCTTCGGTGTATCGCCGTATGTAAACAGCATGCGTTCAGCCAATGAGCCATGGTTAACACCAATACGCAACGCTTTATTTTGCTCTCGCAAGAGTTTTACTAAAGGCTCAAATGTCTCTCTAATACGTGTTCCGATTTCAGCAAATTCAGATTCTGTAAATTCCTGACGATTTGGATCAGGCTTATCGAATACAAATAGTCCAGGATTGATACGGACTTTGTCGACGTGCTGAGCGACCTCTAAGGCAATCTTTGTTCCGTTGTGGTGAACATCAGCCACTAAGGGAACATTGCATCCCTTGGCCGAGAGTTCCGCTTTAATTTTTCCCATGGCCTTGGCATGACCAATCGACGGGGTCGTCACTCGAACGATCTCGCATCCAGCATCGACAAGACGGATGATTCCAGCGACTGATCCATCGATATCGAGGGTGTCCTCGTTAATCATCGACTGCACCGCAATCGGGTGCTCGCTGCCGATCGGGACACTTCCCACCATCACGGTCCGTGTGACTCGACGATGGATCTGGGTGTCGTAGCGCCGATCTAGGGCGGTCATGTGTAGCCGTTCCAGATGCACGTCAACGTTCGCACAGCTTGGTACGCACAGCGGAAAGATCTTGGCGGGTGAGTTCAACTGGTCCGCCTTCCTTTGCCGACGCGTGACGGAGCAGATAAGCCGGATGAAAGATGGGCATCACCGAACGACCTTGCCAGGTCTGCCACTTCCCTCGTAACTCTGTCATTGCAGTTTTCAGTTCCAAGAGAGCCTGAACCGCAGTTGCGCCAGTCAGCACGATCACAGCAGGATTCACTTCGGCAATTTGCTTGTCAAGCCAGGGACGACATGCCGTGAGCTCAGTTTTTTTTGGGCGGCGATTGTTCGGCGGCCGGCATTTCACCGCATTGCAGATGTAGAGGTCCTTCTCGATGTTGAAACCCGCCTCGATCAGCAAACGATCGAGGGCTTGTCCGGATCGGCCCTTAAACGGCAGACCGGTTTGATCTTCCTGCGCACCGGGAGCTTCTCCGATCAACATCAGTGGTGCTTTTGGATTGCCCCGATAGACCACCACCTTTTGGCGCGTTGTGGCTAACTCACAGGCTGAGCAGCGCAAACATGCATCCAGATCGAAGGACGTCATGCACTCCCTTCCGATCGTGCAATGGGAATCAGCAATAAAAAAGCATTGCCTTCTGGATCATTCATCCAACATTCAGCACCGAAAGGTTCCAACCGAGCCGGCTCCACAACAGAGCCTCCCAAACTGAGCGCATGGCTGACGTGGTGCTCCAATTCAACCAAAGGAGTGGGGTGGGCAGGACGCTTTAGACAGACCGACAACGCACGACCTGCCACCGGGAATGGGCGATGTTGTGATGGCCGATAAATCTCAAGCCTTAAGCCATTGCCAAGGTCAAGAATCTTGTGGTGGTCTGCTTTTCCAGCACAAATGGTCGCGTTAAAAAGAGCCGCATAAAAATGGCTTAAGGCTTTGGGGTTATGTGCCGCGAGAACCAAGCTGATTTGCAAGGGATTCATGGCCTGCGTGAACAAAGGGTTGTTTGGGTCACTGCTTGAGGCAGGATGAGATTTTTAAACGCACCCCGGGGAGGTGCGTTGATGATCTTGCGCCCCCCAGAACTCTCCCATCGGGCGATTGCCCTTAAGCCCTCGCTGACCCTCGAGATCAGCGCCAAAGCCAAAGCGCTTCAGGCCGAAGGCCGAGATATTTGCAGCCTTAGTGCTGGGGAGCCTGATTTCAATACCCCAGGGTTCATCGTTGAGGCGGCAAGGGAGGCTCTATCCCAGGGCATCACCCGTTACGGCCCAGCGGCGGGTGATCCTGAGTTACGAGCGGCTCTTGCCGACAAACTCACCCATGAAAACGATATTGCGACAAAGCCTGAGCAGGTTCTGATCTGCAACGGCGGTAAACAAGCGATTTACAACCTTTTCCAGGTGGTGCTGAACCCCGGCGATGAAGTTTTACTCCCTTCGCCCTATTGGTTGAGTTATCCAGAAATGGCTGCCCTGGCTGGTGCCAGCACGGTGTTGATTCCATCTTCAGCTTCTGATGGATTCAGACTCGATCTCGATGCTTTGGAAGCAAGGATCACCCCCAAAAGCCGACTTTTGGTGATCAACAGTCCGGGGAATCCCACGGGTCGCGTCATGCAGCGACAAGAACTCGAGGCTCTGGCTGAGCTGGTTGCTCGACACCCCAATCTCTTGGTGATGAGTGACGAAATCTATGAATATCTTTTGGCTGAGGGAGAGCAACACATCAGTTTTGCCTCCGTATCGGAAGCGATCAAGGATCGTTGCTTCACGGTGAATGGCTTCGCCAAGGGTTGGGCCATGACTGGGTGGCGCCTGGGCTACCTCGCTGGCAACGCGACGGTGATCAAAGCGGCTTCAGCACTACAAAGCCAAAGCACCAGCAATGTTTGCAGTTTTGCCCAAAAAGGAGCGCTCGCTGCCATTCGTGGATCGCGGGAGTGTGTTGCAGATATGGCCTGCAGCTACAACTTGCGGAGAAATTTTCTGATCGAAGGACTGCAATCCATTCCAGGCATCACCTTGATTCCTCCGAAAGGTGCGTTCTATGCCTTTCCGCAGCTGCCGGAGGGCATTACCGATTCGATGGAATTTTGTCGTCGTGCTTTAGAAGACGAAGGCCTTGCCGTTGTGCCAGGTATTGCCTTCGGAGACGACCGCTGCATTCGTCTGTCGTGTGCCGTCTCGCATGAGAGCATCACAAATGGTTTGGAACGACTGCAGCGGATGCTCAGCAAGTTCTGACTGACCGAAAGACGTCACATCAATGCCTACTCAAAAACTTCAGCTCTCTTTGGCTGCACGTCTTCTGACTGGCATCGTCGTTGCGACCGCCGTGGCGAGCTGTGGTTCAGGTCCTTTAGGCACAGAGTCACCAGTCCTTCACATCGGGGCAATTCCGGATCAGAACCCGGAGAAGCTCAACCGTCTTTACAGCTCACTTTCAGCCGAACTCAGTGATCAGCTGAAGGTTCCGGTGGAGTACGTACCTGTGAGCAACTACCCCGCTGCGGTGACTGCGTTTCGAACCGGCAGCCTCGACTTGGTTTGGTTCGGTGGCCTCACGGGCGTACAGGCCCGGTTACAAACCCCTGGAGCCAAGGTTTTGGCGCAACGCGATATCGACGCCAAGTTCACAAGCGTCTTCATTGCCAATGGCGCCAGCGGACTTCGCCCATTCAGCACTGGTGATCAGCTCACAAATCTGAAAGGACGACGCCTTTCTTTTGGATCAGAGAGCTCAACATCAGGTCGGCTGATGCCTCAATACTTCATGAGCCAAAACGGTGTTGGCACCGATGAGCTCGCCGGTGGTGCTCCTGGGTTCAGCGGAAGCCATGACGCCACAATCGCCGTGGTGCAGAGCGGTGCCTACGAGGTCGGAGCCTTGAACGAACAGGTTTGGAAAAGCAATGTTGAAGATGGTCGCGCTGACCCCAACAAGGTCTCAGTCATTTGGAGAACGCCTCCATACGTCGACTACCACTGGGTGGCTCGTCCCGATCTCGATGAACGATTCGGTAATGGCTTTACCAACAAGGTCCAAACCGCTCTGCTAGCGATCACTGCGGATACGCCTCGAGGTGAAACCATCCTCGAACTGTTTGGTGCCGCTGAGTTCATTCCTGCTCAGAATTCCGATTACGACAAAATCGAAGCGGTGGGTCGTCAACTCGGCAAGATCCGTTGACAGCGCTCCTGGAGTTGAACCAGGTGAGCCTGGACCAACGACTCCAAACGACCAGTCTCACCATCAGGGCTGATGAACGGGTGGTTTTACTTGGAGCCAGTGGCGCAGGAAAAACCACCCTCATCAAACTCTGCAACGGGAGCCTGCAACCCTCGCGGGGCGCCCTCCAATGGCGTGGTCAACCGCTCAAGAGATTGCCGCGTCATGAACGGCGATCAATTGGCACGTTTTGGCAGGACTTACGACTGGTTGAGGAGCTGAGCGTGGTCCAAAACATCAATAGCGGTGCCCTTGGGCGTCATGGCTTGATGTGGGCCTTGAGAAATCTGCTTGGTGCCCTGGAAAAGGACGCGTGTCTCGCGGTAATGCAAGAGGTCCACCTAGAGCCTTCACTGCTCAAACGAGCCGTGACCGAACTCTCAGGAGGTCAGCGACAACGCGTTGCTTTGGCTCGATTGCTGCGCCAAAGGCCTGAACTAGTGCTCGCGGATGAACCTTTGTCGGCCCTGGATCCTGTCATCGCCAGGGATGTCTTGGACACACTGCTTTCACTTCCAGGGTGTCTGATCAGCTTGCATCGCCCTGATCTCATCCATCGATTTGAACGCGTCCTGGGTCTACGTAACGGAGCCCTTGTTCTTGACGCGGCACCAGACATGATCAGCAAGACGCAATTGGAATGGTTGTACGGACGTTCGTAAAACCAGCTTTACCGCTGCTCACTCTGCTACCGGGACTTTGTCTGATTCCTGTGGTGGCCATCCTCGTTCGAGATGGCCATGGCGGTGGGCTCCCGTTGTTAATCCAGTTTGCTCAAGGTGCTGTTCAGCCTTCCTTCGATCCGACTCTTCTCAAGAGCCTTTGGCAAGGACTTCAGATCACCTTCGTGACAGCGGTTCTCTCCTGGGCCATTAGTAGTGGTCTGGGATTGATCTTCGGCTTTTTGGGTTCACGCACCCTTTGGCGAACCGTCTTGGGAACTGCATGGCCAGCACTGCTTGTTCGGCGACTGTTGTCCCCCTTCCGAGCCATTCATGAGTTGATTTGGGGGTTGCTCTTACTTCAGGTTTATGGACTCAACGGTTGGGTTGCTATCGCGGCGATTGTTATCCCGTACAGCGCCTTGATGGCAAGGGTGCTTGCTGATCAAATTGATTGCCATGATTCGCCAGCCCTACCGGTCCTTCAAGGCAGCGGAGGGACGGCGATGGCAGTGCTTCTGACGGCTGTCTTTCCAGCAGTGTTTGCCTCGATCAAACATCACATCGGCCATCGCCTCGATTGCGCTCTTCGATCAGCTTTGATCCTGGGCGTGTTTGGGCTTGGGGGGCTAGGAACCGATTTGATGTTGAGCCTTCAATCCCTCCAATTCAGAGACATGTGGAGTGGGTTGTGGTTGTTAGCCATAGCCATGGTGTTACTTGATTTCATCCTTCAGACCATTCCGCGCAGGCCACGGCATGGTTTTGTCGTGGGGATTGCGCTGGTGTTGTTAGTGGTTTGGAGTGCCTCTCTGAATTTGGATCTTTCTTGGCCGAGCGAAAGCTTTGGTCCTGTGTTCAGTGGGTTAGTGGCTGACCGCAACGCAGCAACTGCGGCACTGTTTGAGATCAATTGGGGAGCTGCGATCGGCTCAACACTTCTCATCACCCTGATGGCCAGCTGCATCGCTACGGCAGTTCCTCCACTACTTCTCTTGCTTTCGCCGAGCCAAAGCAGCCTTCGGCTTCAAAGCCTGATCTGGGGCGCATTGCGCTTAGTGCCAACTCCTTTGACTGCACTGTTACTCCTGGTGATGGCTAAGCCGAGCCTTCCCCTCGCAGCTCTGGCCCTAGGGCTCCATCACAGCGGGGTGATGGGTCGTGTGCTGATGAAAGACATCCGCGAAACAGGTTTTGGTTCGGCACAGATCTTGGAACGGTCTGGAGCGACTGTTCGAATGAGCTGGCTTTACGGCCCATTGGCCGAAGTCAGTCGGAGTTATCTCGCCTATGCGTCGTACCGGTGCGACGTCATCCTCAGAGACACTGTGGTTGTAGGGATTGTGGGAAGTGCGGGATTGGGCTGGCAATTAATCGACGCTTTGTCGTCCTTTCACTGGTGGCTCGTTGCTTGGTTGGTCCTGGCATTCATTGTTTTGACACTCTGCGGAGAAACCATCACGGAACAGTTGCAACAACGCTTGAACTGCAAGGCTGTAGGCCTGTGAAGGCAGTGTCTTGTGAAAGAAGAAGTGGTCTTGTGAAAGAAGTGGTCTTGTGATGGCGGCAACCATGGGACCGAGACAACTCGTGGTTTTGGGTGATAGCGGCGTTCTTGGCTGGGGGGATCGGGACGGTGGTGGTTGGTGCCAGCGATTACGGATGGATTGGATGCAACTTCCTTCCGCACCGGTGATCTATCCACTCGGTGTTCGAGGCGATGGAATTGAACGGATTGCAGCGCGATGGCGGCATGAATGGTTGTGTCGCGGGGAACTTCGGCGACAACACCCCGACGGTTTGCTGCTGAGTGTTGGCCTCAATGACACAGCCCGAATCGGTCGCAGTGATGGCCGCCCCCAACTAGAGCCAGACGCCTTCGCCTTTGGCATCAGCCAACTTCTGATGGAGATGAGATCCGTAACGAACGTTTTCGTTCTTGGGCTCACTCCAGTGGATGAACATGTGATGCCCTTTGCGGAGTGCCTTTGGTACAGCAACAAGGCAATTGCCGCGACGGAAGCAGCTCTAGCGGAACAGTGTCGTGAGGCCAATGTGCCGTTCTATGCCCTTCATGCCGAAATCCAGGCACAAACCGATTGGTTGCAGTGGATCGAGCCCGACGGGATTCACCTCAATACGAACGGCCATTCCTGGATCTACAACGCACTCCAGCACTGGCCACCGCTGTTGAATTGGGCAGGACTTTCACCACTGAACACACCCACCCCGATCAATGGGTAAGGCACCCGAGCCCCAGCTAGTGTGTGAATTCGCTAACAAGTGGGATCAGCATGGAGCTCAATCCTTCTCTTCAGTTCACCAACAAAAAGCCACCCGCTCAACGCAAAACCACGCTGAAGTGGGATGACAATGGTGACCTCACAGCGGTTGATATGGCTCGCATCATTGATCGGCTAACGACACCTGAGCTGAATCGCTGTGAATTGGATCAGTCCTGAATCGCTCTATTTCGGCGCCATGCTCGCCTTGGCTTCGCGATAAAAGTCAAGACATACATCCGCTCGACCAGCTTCCATGGCCATCGATTCGACGCGGCGTCGCACCGCAGGGCGGACAAAAAATGGCACATCTTTTTTGAGCGCTGTTAGTGCTTCTGGTTGCCAATCCATTCGTAAACCACAGGTCCAACTCATCATCGAGCACATTTGTGCCGGATTGAGGTCCTGCGGTGGGCAGGCTTTCACGGATTGCCTGGCAACCGTGAAAGCAGTTGTTTTGATTGCATGGTTCTCAATGCCCGTCAACGCCATGAAGAGCGGCGCTGCTTACCGCCTGGCACCAATCAGCGAAATCAAAAGGTTCTTCAGCACTTGGGGTTGGCCCATTGCGTGGCGATGCGTCAACGTCATCGTGGACCGGAAGAACGGGACGATCTCCTTCAAGAAGCCTGCCTTGGCTTGATTCAAGGTCTGCAAAAGTTTGACCCGTCCCGTGGCTTGCGCCCCAGCAGCTACTTGATGAGCCGAGCGAACGGCCAGGTTTTGCACTACCGGCGAGACCGATCGCGCATGGTGCGCATTCCTTGGCGACTCCAAGACCTTTATGTCTCCGGTCAACGCCTGCAACAAGAACGGACGCAGAAGGGTTTGCCTCCTCTGAGCGATCGATCCATTGCGGTGCGCTTAAAAGTGAGTCCCCAACGATGGCTGGATGCCTGTGCAGCGGAAGTCAGTAAAAAAATGATGGGGATTGAGGATCTGGACTTACAAGCCCCTAGTGGCCGCAATCCAGATCCTCAAGCGGAGTGGCTTCATGGTGTTCTACCTAAGCTCGCCCCAATCCATCAGACATTGCTGAAGCAACATTGGATTGAAGGGGTTCGTCTTCGGGAACTTGCCCAATCCCATCGGATCAGCCAACGACGCTTGAAGCAGATGCTGGAAGATGCGATTACAACCCTGCGATTGTTGGCAGCACAAGATGGCTTGCTAGTGCCGTCCAGCCCATTGCCAACCCAGCTGCCAGAAGCGTTTGCAGCGCATTAATCAGCTCATTGCTCAGCCACCCCACGCGGTTTTGAACAACGGCTCCCATGACACTTTCAGCAAGGGTGGCCAGTAGACCCACCACCATCACCACTCCAGCTGCCATGGCGTTGGGGATCAGGGGGAGTTGAGACGAGCTGAGCCCCCAAAGCGCAAAGGTCATCACCACACTGCCAGCAGCGCTCGCCATGGTTCCTTCCAGACTGATCGCACCATCGGTTCCAGGTGCGACCGGCCTGAGTGTGGTGATCAACAGGGTCGTACGACCCCAACGCTTGCCAATTTCACTGCCAAAAGTATCGGCCAGTTTGGCGGCAAAACTTGCCGAAAATCCAATCAACACAACCTGGCGCCAAAGACTGGCGTCTTCCGGTGAAGCCGCAAGAACGAGAGCCAGACCCGCACCGACCGCTGCTGAGCCCCAGACGTTTTCAGGGCCTCGTCGTCCCTCACGGGCTTCGGCCAACCCACGGCGTTGCTTGTTCTTGAAGCCAATGCGCGTCACCAAGCTTCCTACAACCAAATACACAACAACGGCCAACCAACCACGCCAACCGAGGCTCCCCCACAAGATCGTTCCAAGGGCTGCCGCGTGGATCCATCCTTGTGTTGTGAGAAGCGGGGTGCGCTGGGCAAAGCTGATAAGAACACCATTCACGACCAGGGCTTCAATCCACATCCAGAGCATCACGCGTGTTGCAGTGCTCTAAGCATCTCTTGTGAACGACAAATAGAGGAGGAGAATCATCCAGTCTTCAATGGATGGGTCGAGCGGATGGTGTTTAACAACGACAAGAGTTTCTTCCTGACTCTTGATGGCGAAGCTGCACCGGCCAAGATCGATCTGCCCACAGAGCCGATGGAGACCGAGGAGAGCCAAGACACACCACAAGCAGCATCAGCCCCAACGCTGCTCGTCGCACCGTCTAATCAAGGTGATGGTGCTGCCTCCTCCGCCTCGGTAACAGTTTCAACGGCGATATCGACGGACCGTTCTGCCGTTCAAAACAATCAGAACGCAACCGTCCAGGCCTCAGAGCCCAAGAGCACAGAGCCAGTCGTTACACCCAACAGCGATGGCCTCACCACAGCAGAAGCCATCGCCGCGGATCTTGCAGTCGCCGAAGCTGCTCGGCCTGAAATGACCTACAGCACGTATGCCCCTGACAATCTCACGCCAGGCTCAGTTTTGAATCAGCGCAGGAGGGCACCTGGTGCTGCAGTGAAAAACTTCCGCAACATGGCAGAAGATCTGTTCAGGAGTTGAGTTGATGCTCACGCCAACGAATTAGTTCAACGGCCCCAGCCACTGCGGCGGTGGACGTTCGCAGAATTGAAGGTCCCAAATGGATCGGGGCGACTGAATGATCGTTCAGTGCTTCGAGTTCAGCCACCGTCCAGCCTCCTTCGGGACCAACAATCAACCATGTGGTTTGCCCTGGAGCGGCCTTCTGCTTAAACCAATCCTTCAGTGGGCCAACGTTGGGCGTCCGCGTTACACCAACAGCTTTCTGGCCTGCACAGGAATTCAGCCACGAATCAAGGGAGTTGAGCTCCAAGACGGTTGGTTTCCAAAGGCGCTCACACTGTTCGACCGCTTCACGAACAATCGTGTTCCAGCGATCTGGACGGTGCTCAGCCTGCGGAACAGTCCGTTCACATCGAAGCGGTTGAATCGCATCGATGCCGAGTTCACAGGCCATCCTCACCACATCGTCAAAACCACGACGGATGATCGACACAGCAAGTCCCAATCTTGGATGAGGTTGAACGACCTGTTCGCATGGATGGGGTTGGGTCTTCACTGTGTATTCATCGACCAGTTCTGCCTGCCAGAGCTGGCCACAGCCATCGGAAATCGCCAGGGGATCACCAATCCGCAAGCGAAGCACACGTCGGAGGTAGTGGGATTCATCGTTCTGGAGCGTTAACAGCTCCGATCCAACGAATCGGTCAGGCGGAATCAACAGACGTCTGAGTTCACGCACCGGCAGGGAAGACGCTGTCGGGATGATCTTCAACAGGCCAATCTTCGTTCACTCCACCCACCACCATCTCTACAAGTTGAACCACATCAGCATCGAGTTGACGTAATGCATTAATCAAAATATCGAGCGATACGCCATCACTTGTACCCAGGTCAATCCAACACCTCGCCCATTCTTCTTGGTATTCCATTTGCCCCATGTTGTGCATCAGCGCCGGCATCACCGAATCGGCTTCCTCGTTGTTGTATCCCATCCAACTCATATCAGCGCCTTCGTCATGCACCTGCAGATTCTCAGCGTTAAACCCCCCGAGACGACCGATCACGTACCAGCTGTCAAAAATTCCATCCACATAATTTCGTTCCCCTTGACTCGGAACGTCTGCAAAACGCAGCCAAACCCAACAATTAAAAGGATCCACTTCACGGAATCGAACGTCCATAGACCCAAGGCACACACCTCATCATCGTTCAAGCTGAGCTGATGCTTCAACTGTCTGATGTCACCTACGCACCCGCGACGGTTGCGTCGCCCGTGCTTCGGGGTGCCAGTTTCCATGCTGAGCGAGGAAAACCGCTTTTGATTGCAGGAGCCAGTGGGTCTGGAAAGACATCTTTACTAGAGGTGATCAGTGGCTTATCAGCCGCGCGATCTGGTTCGATTTCCTGGGAAGGAAAGGTGATGAACCGGCGACAAAGAAGGGGGCTTTGCGGAATGGTGTTTCAGTTCCCTGAACGCCATTTTCTTGGATTGAATGTGAGCCAAGAACTGCGTTTAGGGCACCGACGCTTGGGAACCGATCGCCAAGATCAGGTGCTTCATCGGGTTGGGTTGCAGAAGATCTCGCGTATGACGCCTCCGGAACAACTGAGCGGAGGACAACAACGCCGCTTGGCTTTGGCTGTTCAACTGTTGCGCGGTGCTGAAGTTTTACTCCTTGATGAACCCACTGCTGGCTTGGATTGGTCGGTCCGCTCCGAGGTGTTGAAGCTTTTGTCTGACCTCGCGCAAGAGCAAGTTTTGATCGTGGTGACCCATGAGCCTGAATTATTCAATCGATGGGATTCGGATCGATTACGACTGGAGAACGGCCAGCTGACTTCGATGACTACATTGATTTGAGCTTGGTAAACGTTATGGCTGACCGGCTGGTGAGAGCAACAGCCGCCGGAGGTGGGATCCGGCTTGTTGCAGTCTCCACCACCGAAACACTGCGAGAAGCACAAGCCCGACATGGGTTGTCCTTGCTCACCGCAGTGATGTTGGGTCGGGCCATGAGCGCGGGATTGATGCTGGCCAGTTCAATGAAAGTGCGTCACGGCCGAGTGAACCTACGGCTTGGATCGGATGGACCGATCAAAGGATTGATGGTGGATGCGGGTCGTGACGGAACTGTTCGGGGCTACGTCGGGGAGCCAGCCTTAGAACTCGACCCCATTTCCGATGAAAAAGGAAACTATGGATTTAATTTCAAAGCCGCTGCAGGCACAGGATATTTACATGTGATGCGCGATGACGGCAAAGGTGAGCCGTTCAACAGCACCGTGGAACTCGTTGGGGGTGCCATTGGTGAAGATGTGGCCTCCTACCTGCTTCATTCCGAACAGACGCCGTCTGGTGTGTTTGTTGGTGAAAAAATCAATCGTGATGGGATTTTATGCAGCGGGGGGTTACTCGTACAGATTCTTCCCAAGGCAGCAGAAGAACCGGCACTCGTTGAGCTGATTGAACAACGATGTCGTGAAATCGAGGGGTTCAGCGAGCGCCTTGCCGCTTGCAACAACAATCTTGAAGATCTACTGATTGATGTATTTCCCGACCTTGACCCACAACCTTTAACAGATACTGAGGCCACTCAGGATGTCCGATTTAAATGCCGTTGCACACGAGAGCGGAGTATCGGGGCACTGTTATTGCTCGGTCGAAAAGAATTATCTGAAATGCTGGAGGCTGACGGACAAGCTGAACTGACATGCCACTTCTGCAACAACCGTTATGTGGTTGAGCGTGAGGAATTAATAGGGATTATTGAAGGACTACCCGCAGCTGTTTAAGCCAAAAACAGTGCAGCAAGCCAAAGCAAAACCGCTGCAGGCAATGCCTGAATTTGTGCGGGAGTGATCGACAACTGCTGAAGAGCTGTCGGAGACAATGCAATCGTGAACAACGATCCCACCACGAGCCCCACCAGCAGGGCGAGAAGGGTCCATCCCAATGACGCCAAAGGGCGTCGTCCGCGTCTGACTTGGCTCAGGAAAACCCCAATGCAGGCCAACGCCAGGACCAGTTGAACACTGGCAACGGAGACGACGAGCAAGCCAAGCCCAGCAATGCCGGCGATGACTCGAACAAGCCGACCTTGGCCTTCCACCAACGACCACTGAGGTGTCAAAGAGGCCAACGATTGGCTTGGATCTGGGAGATTGGTGCGTAATTTCTGCAGAACACTGGTGCCCGGGAAGGAAGGACCCGTTAAGGAAGCAGAGCCAACACCTTCTTCACGTTGAGACGCGGTGGCCGCAGCTGGGCTGACCTGACCTTGCTGACGTCCTCGCAACCGGGCCATCAGAACAGCGTCGTAGGCAGCTTCAACACGGGCACGGGCCTGATCGTCACCGTCAACATCAGCGATACAACGGGCTTTAGCCGCTTGAACCTGCTCAAAGGTGGCGTCTTGACTAAGGCCAAGCCGGGTATATGGATCTTCCGAACCGGACTCTGAACCTGATTCGCCCACCGCGACCATGGCCTAAATCAACTCACTATCAAAACAATATCGAGGATTGCTCAAAAAAGAGGTGCTCCATGTCGATATCCCTCACTTCGTTCGAGGCGTCTTCGACAAGATTGCGCATCGGCACGGTTTAACCACTTCCGACGTTTGATAAAAGGCATCTGTGGGGGCAAGTGATAGCCCTCCAACATTTCCACAGGTTCATCACCCCCTCGGAAAAGCACGTAATCGGTACCACCGTCGGTGCTGCGACGCAGTAGCCAGAGGGAATCCACAACCGATCGCTGAACTTAGATCAGTCTGGCGATCTCAGAGCGTCGCTGTGGACCGCTCTTGAAGATCCGCAGATGCACTTTCGGCAGTGAAGTTGCTACAGGCTGATGGGCTCAACACCACTCACGACAGGAGCAACGTTGCTCAATTCAAACTCGGGATGATCTTGATTCAGCTGATTGAGGTTCCACTCATTTTTAAATAAAAGCACTGGCCGATTCCACGCATCGCGAACTGTTTTGCAATTAAAAATGCGCCCCAAACGATCGAGTTCTGGCCAGCCCCCTGTTACCCAACGAGCCACTTGATATCCAAGCGGTTCTAATCGTGTTTCAACGCCATACTCATTTTCAAGTCGGTGCTGCACAACTTCGAGTTGTAGTTGACCCACAGCAGCAAGTATTGGATCCCGCTTACTTTCATCAGTGTCGTAGAGAATTTGTACAGCACCCTCCTCACGCAGTTCATTAACCCCCTTTCGAAAATTCTTAAAAGCGGAGGGGTTCGGATTACGAAGCCAGCTGAAGATTTCTGGGCTGAAGCAAGGAATTCCCTCAAATTCCACCTTTGACCCCACATAAAGGGTGTCGCCGATTGCGAACATTCCCGGATTGTTCAAACCAATCACATCCCCGGGGTAAGCATCTTCAACGACTTCACGATCCTGTCCAAAAAGTTTTTGGGGACGCGATAAGCGAATCGCTTTACCGCTTCGAGCGTGTTTCACCGTCATATCGCGGGCAAAACGACCACTGCAAACACGAACAAAAGCGACGCGATCGCGATGGCGCGGATCCATGTTGGCCTGCAACTTAAAGACAAATCCTGAGAAATCTTCTCGAAGCGGATCAATCATTCCGTCGCTGCTTGAACGACCAATCGGTCGTTGAGCGAGCTCCAAAAATGCGTCGAGGAAGGGACGAACACCAAAGTTGGTCATGGCCGAACCAAAAAAGACCGGTGTCAAATCGCCTGAATGCACCGCCTCTAAATCCAAATCGGCACCTGCAGCCTCCAGCAGCTCAAGTTCTTCAATGGCTAGATCGAGAAGGTCCTCCTCGACCAGTTCACGTAGGGCCGGATCATTCAGCGACAACTTTCGTTCCGTGGCCTGTTGACCTCGACCGGCACGACTAAACAAGATCACCTCGCGGGTGCGGCGATCGATGACACCTCGGAATTGTTCACCGCTACCGATGGGCCAGTTCACAGCCCAAGGAATCAGGCCAAGTTCAGATTCAATTTCATCAAGCAAACTCAGCGGATCGCGGCAGGGGCGATCCATTTTGTTGATGAACGTGAAAATCGGGATCTGTCGCATTCGACAAACCTCAAACAACTTGCGCGTTTGCGGTTCAAGCCCCTTCGCAGCGTCCTCCAACATCACAGCGTTATCTGCAGCCGCCAAGGTCCGGTAGGTGTCTTCGGAGAAATCCTGGTGTCCAGGCGTATCGAGCAGATTGATCGTTGTTGTGCCGTAGTCGAATTGGAGAACAGTTGAGGTAATCGAGATTCCCCTCTGCTTTTCAAGTTCCATCCAGTCGGACGTCACCTTGCGTTGCTCCCCCCGCGCCTTCACGGCACCGGCTTGCTGAATGGCACCGCCATACAACAGAAGCTTCTCGGTGAGTGTTGTTTTACCAGCATCGGGGTGGGAGATGATCGCGAAATTGCGACGTCGATCCACGGCATCAGCCAATTGTTTGGCCAAATCAATATCTAGGGGTGCTTGGCTGCTACTCATCGGATCTCTTCAACCCACTAAGCCTGACACCACCAGATATCGATCGTCCTCAGACCATGCCTTGGCGCGATTCATCTCAGCACGACGCAATTGCTGATCGACCTCATCCGTGGTGTATGCGGCCACGAGAGACGCGGTGAAGTCCTGAATCAAAACCGACGGCGCATTAGGCAAGTGTTGCTGCTGCAGGCGATGCACCTCAGCCAGACTCGTTGGACGTCGCAAATCTCGGTGCAAGACGCGGCAACCAGGCTTGGCAATCGATTGCGTTACAGACCAAAGCAGATCGGGCTTCTTGAGGTGGTGCAACAAGCTGTTACTCACCACCAAATCTGCCAAATCCTTGAGTTCAACTTCGATGTCGTGCAGTTGAAGGCGGATGAACTTCAAGTTGTTTGAAGTACGAATGGAACGTCGCTTGGCCACCGAAAGCATCGGCTCGGAACCATCAATCCCAATCACCTGGGCGTTTGGCAACAACTCGGCCAAACGAATGGTGATGTTCCCTGGGCCACAGCCGAGGTCGACAATCAGAGGATCCTTTGGCAGCGGACCTGTCTCATCCAGCAATTGTTCAATTAAGGCAACCGTTCTGGAATCACCACTGCTGAAATCAGCATCCGCGTAAGCATCCACCTGTTCGTGGGCAGTCATGAGCTCCGGCTCAGGTATGCGCTGCATCAATGGCTGCCAATTCTGAAATCAGTTTGAACTGGACACTGCAGATGGTGGTAAAGAGAACTTGCTCCCCCCATCTATGGCGTTAGGGTTCGACCATTAGTTGTGCCCCTTACCGCACGTGACCCTGACCCCCAATCGTGTGGAGCCCACCGCAGAACAGTGCCTCAGCTTCGGGGACTTTCCAGCAACGGCTCCAGCAGCAAACCCTGTTTTTTATCGGACTTACAGCCGACGAACCCCCAACGGACGGGAAAGCTGGAGCCAAGTTGGCTCCAGAAACCTCGATGGCCTTCAGAAGCTTGGCAATCTCACGGAGGCCGAGCTCACGTTGATGGCCCGCATGCAGGCCGAAAAGAAGGCCTTGCCGTCTGGTCGTTGGTTATGGATCGGCGGAACTCCGTGGATTGAAAAGCCCGAGAACTTTTCTGGCTCCTACAACTGCACCTCCACCAACCTTGTGGATTGGGAAGCCTTTGGTCTGATGATGGACCTGGCGATGATGGGTTGCGGCACTGGAGCAATCATCGAGCCGCGGCTGATTGATCAACTTCCGATCGTCCAGAACACGCTGAGCGTTGTTTCAGTGAGCGACATCGGCATTACTCCAGCCGAGTCTCGCCAAGACGCCTGCACGCACAGCATTAACGGCAATAAAGTCCAAATCAAGGTCGGTGACACTCGGCGGGGCTGGGTTGATAGTTATCAGCTTCTCCTTGAATTGAGCAGCGACCCCCAATTCAACGGCGGCACTGTTGAGATTGCAGTTGACCTGAATGATGTACGTCCCGTCGGCGAAACTCTGAAGGGCTTCGGTGGGATGGCCAATCCCGTCAAACTCAAGGATCTCTACGGGCGCGTCGCAAGACTTCTGAATAAAGCGATTGGACGGCGTCTGTCTTCAGTCGAGTGTTGTTTGCTGATCGATGAAGCCGCCGTCACGATTGTGGCGGGCAACATCCGCCGCAGTGCAGGAATGCGCCAGTTTGCCGCTGACGACCACGCTGCTGCATCAGCGAAGGACAATCTTTGGCAGCAGGATGGTGAGGGGAATTGGCGAATCGACCCCGAGCGGGATTCGCTTCGCATGGCAAACCACACCCGCGTGTACCACACTCGCCCAACTAAAGAGGTTGTTCACGCCGCCGTCACGAAGCAATTTATGTCTGGCGAAGGGGCTATTCAATTCGCCCCTGAAGCGATCGCACGCTCGAACGCCGATCTCCTCAAGACGCCTGAATTGCGTCAAGAATTTATCGAGATTTATTGCGATCAAGGCCGGGACGAAGCGGGCCGTTGGCTCTGCACGAACCACGGTGAAATGAGTGACGCTGAGCTCGATCACCGATTGAGTCGTTATGGACTCAATCCCTGTGGCGAAATTCTTGGGGCCGACTTCCACTGCAACCTTGCGGAAGTTCACCTCAATCAAATCGACCCCAGCGATGAAAAGGGTCAAGCGGATGCGTTCCGTGCCGGTGCTCTCTCCGTGGCGTGCTTGCTGAACCACCGCTTCGAAGTGGAGCGCTACCGCCAGAGCCGGGAGTGGGATCCCATCGTGGGAGTGAGCTTCACCGGGTTATTCGACTTCTTTGTGCATGCCTTCGGCACCGAATGGCTGAACTGGTGGGAAGCCGGCCGTCCGGATACCGATCAAGGGCTTGCCTTTAAATCCCAGGAAGCTGCTTATCTGGCTCGCTGGAAAGCCATCGTTAATGAAACCGTTTGGGAATACTGCGATCGCGAAGGTCTTCGCCGTCCTAATCGCTGCACAACTGTTCAGCCAGCTGGAACGAAAAGCCTGCTGACCGGTGCCGCACCTGGCTGGCACCCTCCCAAAGCGCAGCGCTTCATTCGTCGGATCACGTTCAGAAAAGATGATCCCGTCGCAATGGCCTGTATGGATTACGGCTACACCATCGTTCCCTCCCAATCCGACAAAGACGACGAGGGTCGTTTGCTCAACGATCCCTTTGACCCCCGTTGCACTGAATGGCTGGTTGAAATTCCAACTGAAGTGAGCTGGGCCAACCTCCCCGGTGCTGATGCCGTTGATATCAATGGCTTCTCAGCAATGGCGCAATTTGACTTCTACATGCAAGTTCAACGTCATTACACCGCTCACAACACCTCAGCCACGATCGAATTTCGCGAGAACGAAATTGAACCGATTTCTGAGGCACTCTTCAAAGCGATGAACAACGGAGAGGGGTACATCTCTGCTGCACTGCTGGCGCGTTTCGACGCCAACGCGACGTTCCCACGGCTTCCATTCGAACCGATCGACGCTGAAACCTATGAAAAGCTTCAGTCTGAGGTTGTAGAACGGCGCGTGAGCAGCAACTTCTTTGACGCTTTACAGCGCTACGACCAAGGGGAACTCACCGAGGCTGGCCCAGCCGGATGTGATTCAGATAAATGTCTGCTTCCACTGGCCAAACCGAACTAGCTGCCAAAGGGTGTCCGAATACAATGGTCGTGCAATGCCTTGTGTTGCACGACCCCTTTGGAGAGGTGGTCGAGTGGTTTATGGCTCTGGTCTTGAAAACCAGCGTGGGTGCAAGCCCACCGTCGGTTCGAATCCGACCCTCTCCGCTTTTAAGCCCAGTCGATGACTGGGCTTTTTTTATGCCAGACAGGATTCTCAGGGCAGCTGCACTGCTTCAAATCGGAGCATGTTGTGGCCAGAATGTGTCGATGCCACCCCGAGATACTCGCAACTTCCGTTGTGACTAATGCCATTGATGCTGTGTTAGCTGAGTTGGACGCTCGCTGCAGACTGATCAGCCTTGCGGGGCTCGAAATGGATGGGTTCTTTTCAGAAGACTTCGATCAAGAATTGGTGGATCGCTGAGTGATCGCGGCCCTGGTTTCATTCGATGCACCGATTCGTCGAATGTGATCCAAAGCGGGGCGAGGGTTTGATCAAAGTTGGTTCAGTTCATCGATTCCAGGCGATGAACTTGATCCATCGCGATATGTAGGAGTCTCTGCGGTGGATCAGTTGGAGGCCGTAGCCCCTACCTTCTCGGGGGCTACACCTCGCCGAGCGAGCGTGATCGTTGCAACATAGGAGCTAAGCGACCTGACCTTGTCGGTTGGTCATTCATCCATTCGGGCGCCTTGGTATCAAATGTCGAAAGAAGAGGGCAGTCCTGCATTAGCTGTATGGGATTAGAGAGGCAAACTCAATGGATGCATCAAACAAGCTCCAACGCGTAGAACTACTGAATTACACAAAAGCTAGTGGTGAGGAGCTTGTTGGTCTCGCCGTTGAATTAATAGAAGACGTAAATGGGGGTGTTCAGGTTCAAGTCCTGATGGATTCAAATGTTGTCAGTGGTGTGAATGTTGTTGCCATGCAGCAAGGTGGCTGTTGCGAATAATTAGCAAGGCCGCCAAGGTAGATCAAAATCAGCCATCACCGCTTTGGCGGGCATCGCTTCCACCCTTTGGGCATGGGCTGACGGCATCTCGTTTGCTATCCGCCAGACCTCTTACTTAATGGACGTTCCTCAGCCGACCGAGGGCATGCTGCAGCGCATGTAGATCAACAAGTAGGTGGTTCTTATTCGGCATGACTCAACGATGGCAAGAGGAATAACTCGTAGACGATTAATGCCGCCCAGCGGCTCTTTTCGGGACACTGTTCTCAGCAGGGGATAACAAGATTCAGTCGCAACAGACAGACGTTCTATTGGAATCGCCAGAATGGTGAAACTACAAATAAAGAAATGAGATTCGTAATTACCGCTCTGCTTTCACTAGTGGCACTCACTATTGTTCTGCTGACTAGCACTAAGGACAACTACACAATCCATATCGGCTCAAGGACGCCCCCTGTAGAGGCTGGTTGTCGCCAGATCAGTCAGCAAAGAACCGATGAAGGAAAAGTGCTTGGCATCTATTCCTGTCCTGCATAGCCAACTCTCTCGGTTGACTCTTCTTTTTGCTCAGGCCACAACGAAACTGGCGACAGGTACGACCAAGCGGCCCAGGTCGCTCCCTCAGCAGCAAAAGACGTTGTAGTCAGTTGGTTGGGGGTGCTGCACACGAGAACGATGGTTGAGCAGCTAACTCAAAATGCGTTGAAAGGAGACCGCTCCTCAGTATCTAAGTTTTTCCACGTTCATCACGAGGCGAGCTGGCAAAGAGCAGCACTGGAGGGAGATAGCGCAAGCCGCCATCGCACCGGGCGGTGGCTGGAATGAGGTAGTAACCAAAAGCCTGGAAGCGGGATTTTTCAACCACTCCTTACCCCTGTTGGGCCAGAAGGTCCTGCCTTTTGTATCTGGGAAGTCCGCTAGAGAGCATTGAGGAGGAATTTAAAGAGTCCATCGACGGTCCTAACGGCATGAACTTCGGGCTGGGAGCCTGGATGAAACCGGCAAGGAGATCAAACATGAACTGGCAAGGAATACGCCATACGCCAGAAATTTAGAAGCGACTTAAGAGCTTGATGCATGGCTTTCGAATTCTTTCCTCATACATAAGAGTTAGAGGCTCAAGCCTGAGTGCAACTGCACAAGCCTGTTCGACTTTCCCTCAACAACCAGTGGACTTATTCTGACCTCCATCAGCTCAATTAATACAGCTCTTTGACGTTCTTTAAGACCAAAAATGAGCCAACATTAAAGGCAATCGGCATCCTTTGATTCAGAAGGAGAAGAAATTACATCATCTCACCATGTGAAAATACTACATCCATTGAATCAATCTTTGTGCTTACTATTTTGACTGCCTCAATGTCATCACTTTCATCGGCTAATTCAATTTGATGAATTTCTTTTAAAGTATTTAAATATGTAAGACAATGCTGACGTATCTCCATAAGTTCTGCGAAACAATTTTTTGTAGCAGCATTAGCTCGCAAGTCAGAATCAGGCTTGATTACAGACTCAGTGAATAGTTCAAGGGCCTGCTGATAAGAGCCGGAAGAAGAAGACATCTTTGTTAACTTTTAGCCAATTTAAATCGAGGACTAGACCAATTGCAGTATAAACGCTTACATATATTGACCAGAATAAATACTTACATTGTGTGATTTGATGTTGGTTCTAGACGTTATTTATTTAAGAACAAAACATCACCAGTCTTACTTCTCACCACATCTCCTATTTGGGAGATCCCGCACTCTACCTTCTCCCGCTGGGATAATTAAGGCTATTTTAATCAGAACTCTTGAATACTGGTCTTTCCATGAAAGATGACTAGGATATTTGAAGGCTGTCCTATGTCATGAACAACCTCTTCACAGTGGTAATGGACGATGGTGATGAAGCCAATGAACTGGAATCGTTCCCTACCCATAATGAGGCATTAGCTTATCTAAAGCAGCAGGTTAATGATTGGAACCATACAGATAAATGGGATAAAACAAAAAAAAGACTGGCAATGGTTATTGCTGAAAATGGCTTAGAGTTAGAAGTAATCGAAGAAACACCATCATCTGATTTCGAATATCATGAGACTTGGAATTCAATACACGGTTGGAGTGGTGACAGTCAATAGGTAAATCTCAATTAAACCGATGTCGATGCTGGAGATATTAAGGGCCGGCAGATACTCATTTGCCTATGACATCAATTGCAAAACAAAAACACCATCAAGCGTCGTAGTGGTATTTATTTTGCCTCAGGTATTGTATTGAGGCGTGATCAGTCACTAAAAACCCCGCCTTGCGACGGGGTGAACTGTGTGAGGTTAGGGAATTAATATTAAAATTTTTACCCAGCGCCGTCTCTATGGCTTTGCCATAACCACAGTTTCAAGACCTTCAGCGGCTACCGCGTTAACAAGCATTACTGCATATCCCTCCCCCACATTCTCCATGGTGTGAGCGGGGGTTTGGTCAGCAATAACAAATGATTCACCAGACAGGAAGACATATTTTTTGCCACCTGGCTTCACTAGAGCAATTTTTCCTTGCTGGATGTATCCAGTCAGAGGCATTGGATGGGTATGGAGCGGGAATCCAGTGCCAGGCGGGAATGAAACACGATAGAGACGTAATTCAGAAACACCTTCTGGATAAGAAAAAGAATCACCCTCAAGTGTTTTAGATGTGCCCATAATCTGCTTAACTTCAACGGCAGGACCATCTGCGGTCGTTCCATGCCCATCAGCCATTGCAGCTGGAACTGCAATAATCAATCCAGAAATGGAAGCAATTAACGCCTTGAAAAATATTAAAAAAGAAAAGGTTGATCCCATTAACCATAGCTATTTAAATCAGTTCAGAGAAATATGTTACGTGCCGTATGTATCAAACGACACTTAATTCCATGCACCAGCTGGCGTGCTTGCCTTCTTTGATTCGCCATGACTCAGCTCGGTCACTGGACAGAAAGGAAGAGCTAGTAATGGGGTCTCGTCAAAGAAGAACAGCATCTGCTCTGTTAATAGCTGTTTTGCCAATACAACCCCGCCTAGCGAACGGTTGAGGTTGATTTAGTGCCAGATCTGGCGACCTGTCGAATGTCTACCTGCTTTCTGTGACTGATACCTTGTGATCGGTACTGAGTGATGAAGGCAGTGGTCGCATTCGATGCTTCACCCTGTTGCTTGTGATGCGAGATAAGTCGGAGCGTTCATCAGAGTTCATTCAGTTCATCGATTCCAGACGATGAATAGGGTCTATTGGTGCGTGGCTGCCTCAATAGATTTCGCATTGGAGGTTATGGCTCTTACTCCAGAGGGGGAGTCATAGCTTTCGTGTGAGTCAAGGAATGCTGAATGATCGAGGCTTTGGTTTCATCCGATGCACCAATCCGTCGGTTCTGATGTGGGGAGGGTCCGGGACCTGATCAGAGTTGATGTAGTTCATCGTTCTCCGCTGCGATGGATAGATTCCACCGAGGTTTGGAGATCACCGGTGGATTCGCAACAGGGTCGTGTGCCTCCCCTGCACGGGAGGCCGCACCTTGCTTCACAGGAATGAACGCATCTCGTGCATCAGCTTCATGAAGCCTGGCGTTGTCGGTTGATCACGCAGCGCCAGTTGATGAAAGAAGAGGGAAAATCTAATTTCAGTTGTATAACTATTGCCATGAAACTAGAGCAGCAAATATTGGTAACCGAGTGTGGCACTGAGGCGTGAGCAACATCAGATGGATCAACACAAACGCTCCCATTTCAACAAGGGCGCCATTTCTCCATGAAATCCGCCATATTGCGCGTCGATCCAATTGAAATGATGAGCGAACTCAACTTAGAGCCAAAACCACTCCTTCTCAAGATATGGAAAATCATCACTTGGCGTTGGAGATTGCAAATTGCCATTAATGCTCCTTTTGGGATTTTGTGGCTTGCAGACAAAACGAACCCTGCTGTTCATGAGTTCGATATTGCTCTGCTTACAGCAATACATGCGGAATGGATGGCACCAATGATTGGCATTAGCTAGGGACGACTCTGACTGATCAGGATTGCGAGAGTAGTGTTCAATTTCGACGTCGACGAAACGTTCCAAGCTTGGAACGGCGAATCGTCACACTCTTAAGTTGAACATATCTCGTAGTAACAAGGGTGATGAACGCTATTTCAACTGTATAAAGCCAAGTTGGAATTTCCATTTCCAGGTTCTATCAAAGGCTGGAGGCTGGCTTGCCTTAATTGCTACAGGAAAGAGCTTCAGATGAAACCGACTCAACAAACGCTCAGTGCCGGCCACTGCTGAAGTTTTGCAAATTTATCTATTTCCCTACTCAGTTCGCAGGCTCATGAATAAATCCATGCCTTAGTGAAGCATCAAATGTGGTAAGAGTGAAAATTTTAGTTATCTACTCGTATCTCCTTCTAATGCCAGTTAATCAGCGGCTATGGGTAAATATGTCACCCGTACAACAAACGTTTGTCACTCAGATCCCCACGCGAACAGTCAATATTGAGCAGTCGTCCTTGGACGGGATCGACAGGTCAAACAAACATCCATCTCTGTTGGTGAATGCAGGGGTGGATGGACCTTTCATGGATTTGTAGCAATCGTACTCACAATTCACACTGACCACCTATTACAAGTTATAAGTAGTTATCCCGTCCAAGGACACGTGGAAAGCCCCAGCATTGACTGGGGCTTTCTGCTGGCAATGTCTGAGCAAGATATATGACATTCATTTTAAATACTGAACCAAGTCGTCCGTCATGAGGAAGAGAGAGGCAGTTAAAGATCGTTAACTGCCATCCTCTTGCGAAGTTGTCGGTGCATATTGACCCGCACCTGGCAGTTAGGCCAATCGACTACTTCCACTTCAGTATGTGTACTCGACATGGAGCTTCTAGTAACTTCAGCTGCAAATCGCAGTATCAAAACTGTGGTGATGCCATGAACATGGACAGGGCTGATCACTTTATTCGTTGCCAAGCGGAGTCACATCGGATGCATCGATCGGTCAGTTCTGATCCAAAGAAGATCGTTGGACTAATCAGAGTTGATTCAGTTCATCGTTTGGCCAATGCGATGAGTTAGGGGGCCATCGGCAACGGTGGCTTTCGCAACAGGGTCGCAGCTCCCCAAACGGCTTCGGCGGGGCTGCTCCTTGCTGCACAACCTGAACGCTGCTAGTCGATCAATTCAGTGGAGGCATGCCAAACCCCAACGGTTGATCTCGCTGAGTTAAGCCTGTAACGGCATGAACATCAGAAGGGTTGACGGATGCGCTATTAAAGGTCTGTAGCAACAGCTACAAACGTTCACCTTGCATCCGCAAGGCGCAGTCAAGCCAGGCCACGGAACGGGGACCTGGATTTCTTCGAGGAACTCGACATGACAGCTCTTCTCTACAGAGGTCAAACCTACGGCGCCAGCCAGCCTGCTTCACCCAAGAAGTGCGTTGAGCTCACCTACCGCCACGAGCACTACAACACATGCCGTGATCATGTCGCTCGAGACATGCATCCAACACTTCAGTATCGCGGTGTTGCCTACACCAAGTAATACATTTCTCATGATCTGAGAAGCCCTGCCTCGGTGGGGCCTTTTTTATGGCCGAAATCAGCCTCTCTCTAAAAGTAAATAGGAACATCGACGAGTCGAGACTGATGCAGCGAGTGTGGCTGCGTCGCAAATTATCTACTTACTTAGATATCATCATATAAAGATTGGGAAATTTTGACTTATTCTTCTTTGCATACTTTTTAAATTCATAGAAGCAGGACTGACCCGTGTATCCAATGGAATTTTTCATTGAATCAAGAACAATCTCCCACGACTCACCGTCATTCAGCATCTCCTCGAAGTCTCCCGAATAAAGATACGGATCACATGCCAGTACTGGTGATAGCGACAGAATTTGCAATGTGATGATCGATGAGGCCGCGATTATGGATCTGACCATCACTAAAGCTCTGAATCTATTGATCACGACGATCCTAGCAATGAATGCTTCATGACTACTCGCAAACTTTGAGTGTGAAATAATCCCAGGGAAATACATCTTTCAGCCATCTTGCTAACAACCATAGGTACGATTCAATGCTGGCTCATTGGTCACATATTCAATCTATTAGCAGATAATTTAATTATAAAGGCCATAGGATAATTTTTATGCGAATGGATATTTTGAAATCAAATCAGTTCGCATCGATAAGGAATCAACGGCAGCGCATGATTGGCACAGTGCCACTTATTCCTAGTTTAGGATTCATTCAGGCTATCCACTGCTAAAAATAGGTAGTTGTTCTCCTCACACAAGAGATCAACACCTCACACACCCAATGCCACTCGTTGAGTGGCATTTTTTATGGGTTTGGAACCCGGCTGCTAACCGAGCAGTCCCTTTCGTCGCGACGAAGGTGACCGAACCACTCTCGAGTGATTAGCGAAAACGGTCATTCCGGTAGACGTGAAGACGTAGGGTCGGTCCCTCGCTAGCCAGGGCATCGATACCACTAGGCATCAGTCTGGTGGCCCATTGGTAGATGCCCTCATCTGGGTTAAAACTTCGAAAGACGATATTGACCTGGTCACCGGGGGGAACCGGAGGAATGAGATTGATCGTCAGCTCACTTCCTACCGTTGAAAACGACGATGTAGCAAGACCTGCGCTGACGCCACCTCGCAGTGCATAGCGGCCTTTATAAACCTGAGGTGGATGCTTCCCCCAATACCACTGATCAGGATTAGGAAGTTGAGACAACACAACTGTTTCAAGTTCTGCCCCAGCATCAGAGGGAACACGAATACAGATTGTGGTGCGGTTTCTCTCACCTTGGAGCGAGGATGGGTTATGGATCGATAGCTGAACAGGTGGTCGGCGGAAAAACGATTGCGCCTTTGTCCATGGCCCGAACCAAAGCAAGCTCGAAAGAATGATCAGCTGCAAGGCGAACCGGCTCAAAAGTGTCCCAGCCAATTACCTAGCCTAAACACATTCACCTCATCCGCAAAAGAATCATATGCATGGATAATTCGCCAAATGAGGATAATAAGAATAAGGATTGGACCCCGCCTCAAATCGTGCAATGGTACAAATCGAACAGTCTTGATTGCACGGTTGAACTGATCGGATCAAACTTTAAAAAAAGAAATCTTGAAACTCTCCGTTCTCGCTGCATCGTCCGCTTGCGTTTTGTCCCTTGGGCTCGGTGCCTGTGGTCCTTCAAAACAAGACGTGGCCTTGGCGGAGGCAAAAGCTGCCATGGTTCAAGCCTGTGAAGACTCAGAGACAGCAATCAAAATCGCAGGAAAAGGCTATGAAAATGGATTAAACGATGTTCTCGCTTTGAAAGCCGAGCTGCTCGAGAACATCCAAGGAGATAACCCAACTGACTGGCGGAAGAAATACTCAGATTTTTCATCACAACTTGTCGCGGTTAGGCAGGATTTTGTCGTGAATTATGGTGATTTACGAGAAACATATGGAAGCGAATGCACCAACGCTTCACGTAGAGCTGAGTTCAACGACGCATACGTCATTCCATTCAACAAACGGCTCGTTGTATTGGCCAACAAACTCCATAGCTAGATCTTTCACCACGAGAGGACCCTTAAGGGCTCGATTCCCAGTCAGCCTGCCCCTACTCGAGACCATTGGAGTGGAGAGATTGCGCCAACAAATGTCACGCCTATAAGCATAAATACTTAATAATTGACTCAAGGGGTTGATGAAGCTGTAGTCCTGCATCTGAATTAGATAGCCCAACTCGCGTTGTATGTCAGAGGCACGAATCGCTCAACTCCTTCAGGAGGCAGAGGAACATCTTCGTCAACGCAATTGCAGACAGCGATACGAAAGAGCCGTGGAGCGTCTTCCCGACAGCCGACGTGGCATTTGGTACGGCGACGACAAACGCGCTGCTTAGCTCAATTCGATTGCGGTACCGAGTCTCACTGCTTCGACCCGACGTGATTCCCCACCAGGCCTTCTGCAGGGCCTGGTTTTTTTAGGCCCCGTTGCTGCATGGCACCAGAATTAGGCTAGCAACCCCGAAGCAACCTCAGAGATACTGCAGGGATACCCTGAAGTTGCTTTAAGCAGAAAAGCACGTTAAGTTAACCCAAAAGGCGTGTGCCATGGTCAAAACGACCACTCGGGAAAATCAAGTGAAGCTGACGGTCTCTGTGCCGCCCAGCCTTCATGTTTTATTGCGCAGTTGGGCCATATGCGAAGGCCGTGAACTCACGAGTGTGGTGCTCCAGTGCGTTGAGTATTCAGTGCGGCAGCTCAAAAGCAATGGATCAATACCAGGCGCTGCGATCCGTCATTACGAGTCGTCCTGCGACGAACGCCTTGCCATTGGTGGGCCATGACTGTTGAATTAGCCCTGATTGAGCATGCACTCCAGGGTTTAACCATGGACGTGGTCATCAACCTGACGGAACATGTTCAGACACTGGAGCTGAGGCCCAACGGACAACTTTTTACCGCATATCGAGATATTGATCAAACACTTTTGATTGGATACAGCGACGACTTGGCAGCAGAAAAATTAAGTCTTAGCCAACGACATTTTTATACAACGGGTACACGTCGCGGCACTAAAAGAGAACATCGATTACTTTTACATACCCTTAAAGATTTGAATATTCGAGGAACATATAATGAAAGTTGTTTTCCAGCAAATAACGATCTAATTAAAAATCTTATCAATTTAAACTGGCCTGTTGGTGAGATCAAAACAAGAACTACACAATCATTACATGAAAAAAATTATGAATAATGGGAAATTGTCCCCTTGATTTCTCGAGCCTTGACAACAAACTTGTTGAGTTGATCGGGCAAGACTGGGGGAAATTTACCAGAATCAACAGATCGATAATGATCGGCGATGGACCAAGCTTTTGTTGCTGGATTAGAAATCAATCGAGGGATCAGATGAAGATGCAAGTGCTGTGCCCCTTCACCAAAAGCAATTGTATAAATCCGATCGCACTGGGTTAGTTGTTTTATCAAAGTGCAAGCATCACGAACAGCTATTCCCCAATTTGATGACTCATTGGCCGAAAAATCAATGGGGCCCGAACAATGTCGCAAGGAATCCAAAAGCAGCCAGCCAAGAAGTGGAGCTGGTGCTGGGTGATGACGCAAGACCCAAAGATCATCCCTATAAATCTCATATTTTTTCTGTTGATCAATATCGCGATGCAGATTACAGATTGGGCAACTTAGAGTCATAGCAGAAATCCAAACAGATCAGCAATGATGGATTTACAAATTATTTTTATCGCTTAGCTATCCCTCTACCATTTCCCAACAAACCAAGATCAATAATTACGCCAAAAGCCACAATTAGTATTCCACTAAACGAAGATAGACCGCCAAAGGATGCTGTTGCCCAACAGAAACCCAATGTAGTTGTTGGGAGAAAGACCAAGCCCGCAATCGGAAGCACGGGGTTTGGAACTCCAAATCCCTCAAATGGCTGAAGTACGAAGACACTGTTGAAAAACCACATCAAAACAAGAATCAAACGGGGCGCCAGCAGACCAACAGCAGCAAAAAGGCACATGGGGAGACGTTGAACCAATTCATGCTTAGCCACATTTGCTGCCAATTAGCCAAAGTCGAAACGGCTCAGAACATCTCAGCTCAAGGGCATCGCTCAATATTCCAAAGCGCAATTCAATGCCACTTCAAAAGGGATTGCTGCATTGGGCAGTGCCAAAAGTTGGCTGGAAAGAGCCGCAAGGTCAGAGGGTTGCGTCATCTCCGCGGCGGAAACACGACTAACTTCATGGGCCATATCTGTATTGACCCAACTCGGACAAAAAGCCGTTACACGTATTCCTTGATCCCAGCCCGTGTTTCGCATGCTTTGACAGAGACCCATCAGGGCAAACTTGCTTACGGGATAGCCGGCCATCTGACCTTTGACCCTCTTTCCACTCATCGATACCAAAACTTGAATTCGACCTTCACCAGAACGACACAACTCAGACCAAGCCGCCTTCGTTAGCCACCAAGGTCCCATCACATTTACGTTCCATAGGTCATCAAGATCGTCTTCTTCCCCATCGCGAAATAGAAGTGGTGTAGTGCGAAGAATGCCAGCGCAATGAATGAGTCCGTCGAGCCTCCCCCATGCCTTAACTGTCGCGTTGACCCAAGCCGATGCACTGTCAGGATCCTGTGCGTCATAGGGGTGGCAGAGCACTTGGTCACAATCGAAGCAGGTTCCATTCAGGGCCTCGGGATTTCGAACTCCCAAGCTGAGTTGATAGCCGTCAGAGAGCAAACGCTCCGCAATCGAGCGACCGATTCCACGGCAAGAACCGCTAACAAGAATTGTTTTAGTCATTACTTGGCTGCATCATCAAAGCGAGCAGATCTTCAGGTGTTGCAGCTTGAAGCAACAAATTGCGATTGGCCGTCGACAAAAACTCTTGATTTGTGGCTTGATCCAGGAACGACAACAATGGGTCGTAGTAGCCGTTGACATTGAGAACGGCACAAGGCTTTTGATGCAACTTCAATTGACACCAGGCCAGAGCTTCAAATAGCTCTTCCAAGGTGCCAAAGCCTCCCGGTAAGGCCATCAAACCATCACCTAACTCCAGCATCCTGGACTTGCGTTGTTGGATCGAATCCACAACTTCTAAGCGCGTGAGTCCTTGATGAACAAGGTTGGCTTGATTGAGTGGTTTGGGAATGATTCCAACGACATCACCGCCTGCTCCGAGAACAGAATCGGCCAATGCTCCCATCAGTCCAATTTGAGCCCCCCCGTAGACAAGGGTGATCTTCCGTTCAGCAAGGCAGGTGCCAAGCCGTTGGGCCGCTTCTACATAACACCGATGATTTCCTGAATAGGAGCCGCAGTAAACAGTGAGTGCTTGCATGCATCCTTCCTATGACATGGTTCGTTCATTCTGCCCCCGCGAGCAATTAAACTTGTTACAAATATAGTCCATAATATTTAGTTATTACTGCGGTATTTAATTTGACTCGCAAGCTACAGCTCGAACTTCTTGAGCACCACCCAATCAGAGATGCAGCAAGCGGTCTGAATGAACCATCAGGCCTCGCACTCGATCGACAAGGAACAAGCCTTTATACCGTTAGTGATGATACAAAGATTATTTTTAATTTAGACCTCCAGGGGAGGATTATCCCTGATTCATCATTTCTTATCAACATCAAAGATTTAGAGGGGGTCGCTGTTACAGCAGACGACAAAATGATCCTAGCGGTTCAAGAGGAATCAAATTCAATCATTCAATTTGATATTATCAGCAGGAAAGAAATCCAACAAATTCCGCTTAGAACTCTGAAGAACTACGATCAAATTGCGGTGTACTTTAATCATAAGAATCAAAACAAAGGCCTAGAGGGGATCACTATTAATTTCAACAACAATCATATATTTGTCGTCAAGGAGGGGGAGCCCGGCCTACTCATCGAACTCGATTCAAAATGCGAAACGATCATCAACCATTGCAAGCTTAATGAAAAACATGGTTTCAAACATCCAAGAATTAAATCTGAAAAGCTCGATTTTTCAGGCCTAAGTTGTGATTATACTAGCGATACAATTTGGATTACCAGTGACAAAGGAGAATGCCTCTTTCATTTCAACTTTGTTGACAAGAAAGTTTTAAACCGCTTGGATCTACCCCGTGAGTCAGACACTCAATCCAAACGCGTTGCCAAATCGGAAGGAATTGCTTTTGATCCCAACAATCGGCGTCTTTACATTGTGAGTGAACGGGACTGCGAGCTCTACATTTATCAACTACATGACCACAACGAAGCCGCTACGAATTTTGATGACGGGTGCCAATAGTGGCATCGGTGAAGCTGCGGCACGCCACCTCCAGGAAAGCGGACATGCCCTGACTGTCGTCTGCAGAAGTCGTGAACGCGCTGAACAGAGCTTGGATTGGCTTCAAGACCCGAGCAAAATCCTGATTGCAGATCTCGCAGATCTGATCGCTGTGAAAAAAATGGCTCATCAGCTTGGTCTCGATGGCCAGCAGTTTGATGTTCTTGTTTTGAATGCAGGTCTTCAATACGCCGGGGTCGATACACCCCGTTGGAGCCAACAGGGATTTGAACTCACCTGGGCTGTCAATCACCTAGCGCACCAGTGCCTCCTTCAGCTGGTCCTACCCCTCTTGCAAGACAGTCCGTCGCCGCGTGTGGTGATTACAGCGTCGGAAGTGCATAACCCCACGACGGGAGGTGGTCGGGTCGGACAGCCTGCGGGTCTTGGCACCCTGGCAGGACTGAATCAAGGAAAAGGTGCATCCATGGTTGATGGCACCAGCCCCTTCAGTGCTGACAAGGCCTACAAAGACAGCAAATTATGCAATCTATTGATGGGACTTGAACTCTCCCATCGTCAACCACAACTACCCGTTTTGTGCTGGAGTCCTGGCCTCGTTATTCCTCGAAGCAAGGATGGTTTTTTCCGCGAGAGTCGGAAAGCAAACCCCTGGGGCCAAGCTGTATTCGGCTTCATCGCAAGAGATCTCTTTCGGCTCACAGAACAACCAGAACGGGCTGGGAACCTTCTTGTTTCCCTGGTAATGGGTCATCACGATGCAACGGGCATGCGCTACTTGAGCAATCACGTTGTAGCTCCTGGAAAACACATTTTTGAATCGACTGAACCCTCGCCAGAAGCAACGGACATGGATTTAGCCCGCACGCTTTGGCAACTCAGCGAAAACCTGATCAAAAACAGTTTGCAAACCCCAGCCTGAGGGGTCTTAGCCCTTGTTTATTGGACATCAAGCTGCACTGGCCGCAGCCATGGCATGGACCACAGCCAGTGCCCTTTGGCGCTCCCTATCTCAATTCGGGACGGCCATCGAACTCAACGGCCTGAAGAACGGGCTAGCGCTCCTGTTCTTTCTGCCCTTTTTATTCACCCTTCCTTGGACCGATCAAACCGGCGCCATCGTCGTGCTTCTGCTGAGCGGAGTGATTGGGATTGCTGCAGGGGATAGTTTTTATCTAGGTGGATTACGACGGCTGGGTACGCAGCGGGCTCTCACCGTTGAGGCCATTGGTCCTGTTTTGGCCAGCATGGGAGGCGTGTTGATGATGGGAGACACGGTTCGACCAGCGGCCTGGGCGGGGGCTTTGCTGGTGAGTTGTGCCGTTGTTTTGGTGGCACAGCAGTCCAAAGCGTCGTCAGCCACCAACGGAACAGCTTTTGGTCTTCTGCTGTGCGTGCTGGCGGTGATGTGTGGCCTAAGCGGTGCATTTCTGTCACGGCATGTTCTGATCACGAGCTCGCTCAGCCCAATGCAAACGGCTGCCGTTCGCCTGTTGGGGGGATGGCTTGGATTGCTACCACTGCTTCGCGGACGTCTAAGCCCCAAACATTTGCCAAAGGGTGTAATGGCAAAGGTCGTCCTTGCAACCCTTTTGGGCACCAACCTCGGCATCGTTCTTCAGCAGATTGTCTTTCAAAGCCTTCCCGTTGGCCAGGGAATCACCTTGATGAGTACGGCACCGGTGATGGCCCTTTTTCTCCAACGTCTGGAGGGGGAATCACTTCAATGGCAGGGGGTCGTTGCCGGGCTCTTAGCCGTATCGGGCGTGGCATTAAGTAGCCTTTGAAGCCCTGATTCCAGGGCTGAACTCGCCGCATCATTCAAGGCAAGAACAACCAAATCAACGCCTGTGCCGGAGGTTGGACGCCAAGCGTCCTTGGGAGCTGCTTCAAACCAGCTGTTCAAGCGAGGGCCCACCATTTGCAGCTGAAGCGGGAGGGGCTTACCCGCGAGCCACACACGTCCCTTCAGGCGAATCACCTGGTGTTGACGCACCAGCTCGGGAAGGATTGATTCAAGCGCTTTTCGATCCCAATCCCCTTCCATTCGCACGCCTTGGCCGATGACCTCGACATGGCTGTGGTCATGGTGGTGGTCATGGTGGTGGTGGTCGTCATCGTGATGATGATCATGATCGTCGTGGGCATGGGCCACGGAGTGGTGCTCAATGCCCAACACGACGGAGGAATCCAGAGCACCGTTCGACACCGGTAACAGGGTGGTTCCCGGCCTGACCTTCGGTGCGATGGCCGCCTGCACGGACTCGAGTTTCGCTGCAGACAACGTGTCAGCACGGCTGATCAGCACCAAATCTGCCGCTTGCAATTGATCCCGAAACAATTCATCAATGGCCGTGATGTGATCGAGGCTTGGATCCTCCGCCCGTTGTCGTTCCAGCGCTTCTCGATCTGCCACAGGACTCCCTTCAGAGAGGGCTTCGCCATCCACCAAGGTGACGACACCATTGACGTGAACCCGACTGCGAATCTCGGGCCAATCCAACGCTTGCAGCAGGGGGCGTGGCAAGGCCAAACCACTCGTTTCCACAACGATTCCGTCCAGCCGATCAGAACGCTCGAGCAGCTTCTCCATGGTGGGGAGAAAGTCGTCCTGAACCGTGCAGCAAAGGCAGCCGTTGTTGAGTTCAACTAAGCGGTTTTCAACCTCCTCGTCCGGACAGAAACCACAACTCCGAATCAGATCACCATCCAAACCAACGCTGCCGAACTCATTCACCATCACCGCCAAGCGTTGGCCGCTGTTGGTTAACAGGTGGCGCAGAACAGTGGTTTTACCAGCACCAAGAAACCCTGTGATGACCGTGACAGGAAGTCGATTCGCCATGACCAATTACTCAAGGACGACACCCGAGACTTTCACGGGTAGAGACCCCACTCTGAGGGTTCACACCATCGGCAGAGCTACACAGAGCCCTTTGTTGGGGGAGGTCGATCACTGCATCGGTGAAATCAGCACCCTCAATCTGTGCATCCGTAAAACGACTTTGCATCAACATTGCGTTGGTTAAAACAGCCCCACGCAGATCGGCACCGTCAAATCGACTTGCAAAACCCACCACATCAGAAAGATTGGCATCTCTCAAATCAGCACCTTGTAATTGAGTGGTGTTGATCACGGCACCCCGAAGATCAGCACCGCTGAGGTTCACATCGCGAAGGTTGGCCTTGAGGAACTCCTTCTCTTTAAGATCCATTCCATGCATGTCTTCTGTAATCCCCTGATAAGAGCTGCTGCCGCGCAACTCAGGAGCCGTAATCGCGGCGACAGAATCAGTCCAGAACAGTGTGGTGAAAACAATCAACACAGCCGCCAGAATTGAGACTGGGCGGAAGAAAGCTTGCATCTGGACGGGTAGCTTGATCGCTCACGTTATGGCAGTTCCCAACTGAGCGTCGCTTATGGCCATGAGCCTTCGGGTGGTGGTGCCCCCGCATCCACTGATCGGTCACTGGCTCACGATGCTGCGGCACCGCGAGACCCCGCCAGCGTTGTACGCAACAGCGATGCAAGAGCTGGGTCGCTGGCTCACCTATGAGGCGCTCCGTGATTGGTTGCCGCATCGTCGCGAACCCATTCCCACAGCCAATGGAGACACCGAAGGACTCGTGGTGGAGTCGAGAGCTCCCCTCTTAGCCATGCCTGTAATGCCTGGGGGTTTGGAGTTATGGCAAGGAGGACGACAGGTCCTCCCCGAGGCATCCCTTTGCCTAAACGGCGTTCCTGACAGCATCGAAACCAACGCAGGGTTGGTGATCTTTATCGATCAAATCACCGATGGACATGCGGTACTACAGCTGCTGCAAGACCTGCAGCAACAAGGCGTAAGTGGCAATCGGATTCGCTTGGTTACGGCTCTCTGTGCCAACCCTGGATTGAAAACCCTGGGAGAAGCCGTTCCGGACCTCACGATTTACACCACTTGCATCGATGAGGGGCTCGACGCATCCGGACTCGCAATTCCAGGAATTGGTGACCCTCTGCAAAGGCTCAACCTCAGGTTGAAGGGCCGTGTCTAGATTTAAAAAATAGTTTTTCAAACCAATTGTTTCGGCCATGGTGCAGAACCACGACAGCGGCTCAGGCACATTCACATCGTTGGTTACAGGAGCCGTCATCGGTGCAGCGGGTCTTGCCTGGTGGTTACTGAACGAAGCCGATCGTCGTCGTCGTATCGGTGGACAAAAAGCAATGCTCTACGTCCCCCGAATGCAAGACGGATCAGAGGTTTATGAAAGCTCCGATAATGGTCATCTCGAAGAACGGGTTGAAAAACTCAACGCCGAAATCGCCCGCGTTCGCGCTCAACTTGAGGGTCTCGGGACTAACGACTGAGTCGTCAGTAGGTTGGCGAGAAAGCTGAAGGCCCAGTTCGCGCCATGCTCAGATCCGACGCCGTTACCAAAGGGATTCAGCGATCCCCCAACCGCGCCATGCTCCGGGCCGTTGGTTTTGGTGATGCTGATTTCGGCAAACCGATCCTGGGAATCGCCAACGGCTACAGCACGATTACGCCCTGCAACATCGGGCTTGATGTTTTAGCGAAACGTGCCGAAGAAGCAGCACGTCTGGCTGGAGGAATGCCGCAAATGTTTGGCACCATCACGGTGAGTGATGGAATCTCAATGGGGACTGAAGGGATGAAATATTCCCTTGTCAGCCGTGAAGTCATCGCCGATGCCATCGAAACGGCCTGTAACGGTCAGAGCATGGATGGGGTCTTGGCCGTTGGTGGCTGCGACAAAAATATGCCTGGTGCGATGTTGGCCATGGCACGGATGAATATCCCCTCCGTGTTTGTTTATGGGGGAACGATCAAGCCGGGAAAACTTGGCGGCTGTGATCTCACTGTGGTGAGTGCCTTTGAAGCCGTGGGTCAAATCACCAGCGGCAAAATCGATGAAGAACAACTCACAGCGGTAGAAAAGAACGCCTGCCCTGGTGCTGGTAGTTGCGGCGGCATGTTTACCGCCAACACGATGAGTGCCGCCATCGAAACAATGGGGTTAAGCCTCCCCTACAGCTCCACCATGGCAGCGGAGGACCAGGAAAAAGCGGATAGCGCTGCTCGATCAGCAGAGGTGTTAGTCGATGCCGTGAAAGCCAACATCAGACCATTAGATCTCCTCACAACAGAAGCATTCGAAAATGCCATCAGCGTGATCATGGCGGTTGGTGGCTCAACCAATGCTGTTTTGCACTTACTGGCGATTGCTCGCACTGCTGGGGTTGATTTGAGCATCGACGACTTTGAACGCATTCGTCAGCGCGTTCCAGTGATTTGCGATCTCAAACCAAGCGGTCGTTTCGTCACCGTTGATCTCCACAACGCCGGAGGAATCCCTCAAGTGATGAAGTTGCTTCTTGATGCCGGATTGCTCCACGGCGATTGTCAAACAGTGGAAGGGAAAAGCCTCAACGAATTGTTGGCAGATGTGCCGTCAGAGCCGCCCGCAGATCAGGAGGTGATCCGACCTCTAACAAATCCGATGTACAGCAAGGGACACCTCGCCATCCTCAAAGGGAACTTGGCCATCGAGGGGAGTGTGGCCAAGATCAGCGGTGTTAAAACCCCTGTGCTGACAGGTCCGGCTCGGGTTTTTGAAAGTGAGGAAGACTGTTTGGCTTCCATCCTTGAGAAAAAGATCAACGCAGGAGACGTCGTTGTGATCCGCTACGAAGGGCCAGTCGGTGGACCGGGCATGCGCGAAATGTTGGCACCCACCTCAGCCATCGTCGGCCAGGGACTCGGCGACAAAGTGGCGTTAATCACCGATGGACGATTTAGCGGCGGCACCTACGGACTCGTGGTGGGTCACGTTGCTCCAGAAGCTGCTGTTGGCGGAACGATTGGCCTTGTGCAAGAGGGAGACAGCATCACCGTGGATGCCAATCAACTCCTGCTGCAGCTCAACGTTGACGAAACCGAGTTAGCCAAACGGCGAGCAGCATGGTCGAAACCGAAACCTCGCTACACCACTGGCATTTTGGGTAAATATGCCCGACTCGTTTCCACATCCAGCAAAGGGGCTGTCACCGATCAACCGGATTAATTAACTGGGTTGCAGAAGGGAATGCAAACGGCGTCCAAGCGCTTCGAGGGGGCCTGCGTCCTGGGGTGCTGAGAGCCGTTGGCCATTTTCGCCATGCATCCAAACGGGATGACGGCCCTGCCAAAGCATCGGCCGTTCCGGCTGGTCCCACCAACTCAGCATCAAATTGATATCGACGCCGCTGCGATAGATCTCTAGCTCTAAGTCTCGTTCAGGGCAGCGCTCTCCCTGGGGATCGCGGCACTCAATCCGCACATTCAGCTCATCCAGAACAGCGGGAGCGGAGGGGTCGATGGGCACAACCGCATGGACCCACGGCTTGAGGCACACATCTGCCGACTTCGCAATCAGCATCAAAAGATCCATGGCGTTAAGGCAGCGCTCGGATCGAACGAATTAAGAGGCGAATCTCCCCTGGCCTGAAACCAGGATTGAGCGCACCAGCATCGCCAAACTTGGAGTGGAGCACCTGCAAACGCGTAATGCCGCCGGTATCAAATTTCAGTGGCAGCCCCACAGGTTTGGCACGGATGGTGGGACGTAAATCAGAAAAGGGAATCGTGAGGCGGGTTGTTCCTTCAGCTTGCGTTGGAACATCAATCACCCAACGCACACCACCAGGGATTAATTCGGTGAGTCCCATGGCACCATCTCTGCAACCAAGGGCAATTTTGAGAGTGCGACCTTCACCATCGACATCAATCTGAAGAGCCGAGTATGGGGAGAGGTCGAGGGGAGGCTGCAAGCGCGGTGATCGGCAACTGACGAAACCACCCCCCGCTTCGACGAGCTGGCCTTCAAGCAGAAGACCATCGGTAGTGCTTCGACACCCCGCCCGGGAATTTCCTCCCATGATGGTGTCGTTCAAACTTGCCCATTCAGCGAAATCGCTGCCTTGGAATAAAACGTGTTCAGAGGCCGGCGGTTGCATCCTGATCCGCAATGATCAGCACATCACTAGCAGGTTGAACCAGTCGAGCGGGAGTGCGCTCTGAAGATTCCGTTGAATCCAAGAGTCGTCGAAGCGCTTCTTGTTTGTTGGCACCACTCACCAGGAAGATCACTTGGCGTGCAGCGCTGAGCACTGGTGCGGTGAGGGTGATGCGGTCAAGACCCTTGCCCCGTCCGACGGTTGCCCAATGCTCGGTCACGCCTGGGGCTTCCGTACCTGGGAAGAGGGAAGCGGTGTGGCCATCATCGCCAAGGCCCAGCAACATCACATCAAAGATGGGCGGGTTAGCCGGACACAGTCGCGACACCAAATCGGCCATGGCCACGGCACTGGCCTCAGCATTTTCGAGCTCCACAGTGGGCACCGGATGGAAGGCCGCCACAGAGGCAGGCCCCTCCGCCAGCAATGTTCTTCGAAGCATGCGGGCATTGCTGGAGTCGTCGTTGGCTGAAACCCAACGTTCATCTCCAAGAACAACATCAACCCTGTCCCAAGGCAGATGTTCTTGCCCGAGCAACGCATACGCTTTGCTCGGGGTTGACCCACCCGATAGAGCAATCTGACAACGATCCCGTTGATCGAGAGTCAGAGAAATCTGAGCAGCAATGGTCTGAGAGGCCTGACGAGCCAGGTCCTGGGAATCACTGGCTCGAACAATGCGGTAGTTCGTCATCGATGAACCGCTCAATCCAACCACTCGGTGTGGAAGCTCCCCTCTTCATCAACCCTCTTGTAAGTATGGGAGCCAAAGCAGTCGCGCATGGCCTGCACAAGGTTTTGGGGCAACCGACCTGTGCGGTAGCTGTTGATGTAGTCGAGGGTGCTGCTGAAACAAGGCACAGGGATACCCGCTTCAGCAGCACCAGCCACAACCTGCGCTAAACCAGGCAACCGACGGTTGACTTGATCGGCAAACCAAGGATCCACCATCAAATTCTCAAGCTGGGGGTCGGCACTAAACGCGTTTTGGATGCGCTTCAACAGGCGCGAGCGAATGATGCAACCACCTTTCCAAATCTGAGCGATGGACGGCATATCCAAGCCGTAATCAAGATCGTTGGAAGCAATGCGCAAAAGCTCCATACCCTGGGCATAACTGGCCACACAGCTCAAAACAACGGCATCCATCAATGGAGACATTGCATCGGACGGCTGGCCAAGATCAAAATCTTTGACCGACGGACCCTTCAGCACCTCCTCAGCCTTCACGCGTTGGGGCTTCATTGAACTCATCACCCGTCCATTTAAGGAGGCATAAATCGTGGGGACCGAAGCGCCCATCTGCAACGCAGTCACCACAGTCCAAAGACCGGTGCCTTTTTGTCCGGCCTGATCCATGATCTTTTCAACCAAGTCGCCGCCATCCTTGGGATCTTTGGTGCGCAAGCAAACCTCGGTGATTTCCACCAAGTACGACGCCAGCTCTTCTGTGGAATTCCACTGGCCAAGAACATCAGCCATTTGGTCGCCATTCATTCCTTTGACCCGCTTCATCAGGTCGTAGGCCTCGGCCAAAATCTGTTCAATTCCGTACTCAATGCCGTTGTGAACGGTTTTCACCAAGTGACCTGAACCGCCAGGGCCGATGTAGGTGACGCACGGCCCATCTTCAACCTGAGCGGCCATTTTGGTCACAAGGCTCTCAATCGCGTCGTAGGAAGCTTTTGTTCCACCTGGCATCATGCTGGGTCCTTCGAGGGCCCCCTTGGCACCGCCGGAAACACCCATACCGATAAAGCCAAAGCTCTTGCTTTCCAGCTGCTTCACACGGCGTTCGGTGTCTTGATAATCGGAGTTGCCACCATCAATTAAGAGGTCACCCTCATCCAACAAAGGGGAAAGCTGGTCAACAACGGCGTCTACAGCAGGACCCGCCTTCACCATCATCAAAATTCGACGTGGACGTTCAAGTTTTTCGACGAAATCTTGAAGATCAGTCGCGCCTTGAATGTTTTTACCGGCGCCTTGGCCCTTTAAAAAATCCTCGGTTTTGGAATACGTGCGGTTGTATACAACGCTTGAGAAACCATTGCGCTCAGCATTAAGGACGAGATTTTCGCCCATAACACCGAGACCGATTAAACCGAAGTGGGACTTGGTCATGCTCTGAGAGCCGTCGACGACTGATGCCAGTGTGAGCATCTAGACGGCGGTCCGCTGCACATTCAGAGGGTTGTGTCAGGGATGGAGGATGGATGTCCTTCAGCTCCAGATCACAACATCGGGATCAAATCACGGTTCCATCCTGGATCGTGGCGTTCTTCTGAACAACGACAATTCCATTACGGATGTAGAAGCCGAGGTCGGACCGATCAGCCTCCTCCACATGATCTTTGTTGATGATCGAAACGTTTGAACCGATACGCGTGTTTTTGTCGAGAATTGCCCGCTTCACAGTTGTGCCAGGGCCCACACCAACAGGAATTCCCCCCTGCTGACGGATAGTTTCGCGTTCCTCATTCGATTCAAAGAAATCAGCGCCCATCACCAGAGTGTCTTGCAACACAACGTCGGTTTCAACACGGCTCCGGACCCCTAATACACAGTGATTAATGCTGCATGATTTGAGGATAGAACCTTCACCAATAATAGAATTAACGATTTGAGCATCAACTAACTTACTAGGGGGCAAATAGCGTGGACGGGTATAAATAGGAAACTTTTCGTCGTAAAAACTAAATGGTGGGGTGGGTTGCTGAGTTAAGGCAAGATTGGCCTCATAGAAAGCACCAATGGTTCCAATATCTTCCCAGTAATCATCAAAGACATAACTTTGAAGCTTGTCCCCACGCTTCAGCGCCTCGGGAATAATTTCTTTTCCAAAGTCTTTGTGGCCTGGATGCTTGTCAAGCAGGTCAAATAGGGTGTCGCGACTGAACACGTAAATCCCCATTGATGCCAAATAGGGACGCTCCTGAGCAGATTCGGGAGTCAAGCCAAATCGGGATGTATCGACAGCCATCTCCCGCAGGGAGTCCCCTTTGGGCTTCTCACGGAACTCTTGAATATTTCCATCACTATCCGTGCGCATTAATCCAAACGATTCAGCCTGCTTCGCATCAACGGGAAGAGCGGCAACGGTGAGATTGGCACCTGTGCGTCTGTGATGTTCAAGGAACAAGCTGTAATCCATCCGGTACAGCTGATCACCGGACAGGATTAAATACTCGTCAACATCCCATTCCTGAAAAAGCCACTGATATTTACGAACAGCATCGGCAGTTCCCTCGAACCAAGAAGGGCTATCGGGAGTTTGTTGAGCGGCAAGCACTTCAACAAAACCTCCACCGAAGGAATTAGAGAGATTAAATGTTTGGCTTAAATGACGATTCAGCGAAGCGCTGTTGAACTGCGTCATCACGTACATCTTGTGGATGTCGGAGTTAATGCAGTTACTAATGGGGATATCGATCAGTCGATATTTACCTGCCAGAGGAACTGCAGGCTTCGCCCGCATCTTGGTAAGGGGATAGAGGCGGGTACCAGCACCGCCGCCAAGAATAATCGCCAGAACTCTCTTCATGCCGCTACCCAAATCGGCGTTGCCGCAAGAACTTACCGGAGAATTCCTTCTGAAAACCAACCTGGAGCACGAATCGGACGAGATTGCTGGGAATCAACTCTGGACAGCCCCAGTTCATGAGTCAGGAAGGGTCTAGATCAAAGAGTCGCTCGACGGCACGAAGCGCCTGTTGGCGCTCGCTACGGGCTTGTGAAGCCCTCAATTTGGTCACAGGGGTGTGGAGAATTTTGTTGATGATGCCTTTGCTTAAAGCCTCAACAACCTTGCGCTCACGCGCTGAAAAGTCTGGTCCCATACGGCTCAGTGCTTTTTGCAATTCCTCAGTGCGAATCGTTTCCATCGACGACCGCAATTGATTGATGGTGGGAACCGCCTCAAGGCTGTCCCACCAGTCGAGGAACTGTTGAGCTTCATCCTGGAGCAGATGCTCAGCCTCACGGGCGATGGCCTGCCGCGCTTCCTGGTTGCGTGCAACGACCTCTTCGAGATCATCAACATCGTGGGATTCAACGCCATCAACGGTCGCTGCATCGGCAGCAACGTTGCGGGGCACACCAATATCAATTAAGCGAAGCTGACTGCGTCGATTGAGGGGCTTGAGTCGCGATGCATCAATAATTGGATCTTCAGCAGCCGTGCTGGTGAAGACAAGAGAGGATGTGCTGAGAAAGGTGTTGAGGTCAGTTAGGGGCCTGCACTGAACAGATAAATCCGGGAAATCGTTGGCGAGACGCTCAGCAGTTTCAACGGTTCGATTAACAAGAACAACGCCTGATGCGCCCTTCGCTTGAAGGTGCTGCAAAAGTAGTCGACTCATCCGACCTGCCCCCACAACAGCGATCTGCTCACTTTCAAGGCTGACCAAGTCGTCAACGCCGCGAGACTGACCCAACTTGAGTTGTGCGAGTTCAACGGCCGCCGAACTGATGGATACGGCACCAGTTCCTAAATTCGTTTCGCTGCGAACTTTTTTTCCAGTCGTAACCGCTTGTGTGAGCAATCGATTCAAGATCGGGCCCAGGGATTTATGTTCCTGCCCAAGCCGCATCATCTTTTTAACCTGGGAAAGGATTTGACCTTCTCCCAGAACAAGACTGTCTAAACCGGCAGCAACTCGTAGCAAATGATCAACCGCATCTTGATGATGAAAGTTGAATAAATGAGGAGACAATTCTCCAGTTTGCAAACCAGAGTGGTTGCTCAAAAATTCATTGACAGCTCCCACACCAAGTTCAGGGTGGCGAACCAAGGTATAGATCTCAAGACGATTGCAGGTGCTGAGGATTGACGCCTCAAGCACCTGGTCGTTTCCCCGAAGGGTTTTGAGAGACATTTCCATGCTCTGCTCAGGAATACTGAGCCTTTCCCGGATTTCCACCGGAGCCGTGCGATGACTGAGGCCGACGACGGCTATATGCATGGAAATGATCCTCTCAACCGTGTTGGACGATTAGTTCAAAGCGATGCTTTGAGCTCCATCCTTCATGTGGATGGTGGTGGTGAAACTGCAGGTGTTGTTCATGTTGCTGATGACCAAGCTGCTCGTGCGTGTGCAATCGGCTTCGAACTTGACGCCGTTGAAGAGAAGGCCATCAGTGATGCCACTGCCAGCAAAAACAACATGTTCGCCGCAAGCGAGCTCCGAGGCTTCGTACACCTTATCTGGGTCGGTGATGCCCATCTCAGAAAGACGCTGCAAGTTGCCTTCCTTCGTCATGTCCGCCCACTCAGAGGTTTGAGCAATGGCAGGGTCATACACCAGCTGTCCTTGGAAGTGACCACCCAAAGCGCGCATGGCAGCAGCGGAGATCACACCTTCGGGGGCGGCTCCAATACCCATCAAGCAATGGGTACCTGTACCAGCAAAACCACAGGCAATCGCTGCTTGAACGTCGCCATCGGAAATTGGCTGAATCCGAGCACCGGTGGCACGAATTTCAGCGATCAAGTCCTTGTGACGCGCACGATCCATCACAACGATGGTGAGCTCATCTGGAGCAAGCCCAAGACACTCACTAAGGATTTTGATGTTTTCGGTGGCTGATTTACGGATATCAACCTTTCCCTTCGCAGCCGGAGGTGCTGCGAGTTTCTTCATGTAGAAGTCGGGTGCATTGAACAGACCACCACGGTCGGAAGCAGCCAAAACTGCCATCGAGCCACGCTGGCTGTAGGCACAAAGGTTGGTGCCTTCACAGGGATCCACTGCGAAATCAACGCCAGGGCCGTTGCCCGTTCCAACTTCTTCTCCGATGTAAAGCATGGGAGCTTCGTCGCGCTCACCCTCGCCAATCACGATCTTGCCTTGCATGTTGATCTGATTCATGCGCTTACGCATGGCATCAACTGCAAGAGCATCAGCCTCGTCTTTCAGGCCTTTGCCGGAGAGCGTGGCGGAAGCAATGGCGGCCTGCTCGACGATCTCGAGAATTTCCTGAATAAGCGACTGATCCACGGGACTCCGGATAATGAGGTTAATTGGGCTAGCGAGGCGTGCTGACAGGGCAGTTGGCCCATGCCGCAGTCGATCTCGGCTTAGAAGCGCGGCTCACTGTATCAGCGATACCCCAGTCTCAGCTGAGAGGAGAAGCCTCAAAAAAAAACTCAACGCACTTTTGCCTTGCGAGTG